>QFCS01000982.1_pt1 | contig 149746 bp, 134 predicted proteins | sample 3576561 | NCBI WGS metagenome assembly QFCS01 | reverse complement strand
GCCTCAGCAGAATCTTTCAATGCTAAAATCAAGTCCTTTAGAAGCAAATTTAGAGGTGTCAGAAATATAGAATTCTTCCTCTTTAGACTTACTAATTTATATGCTTAATTTTTTCAAATCCACAGGTTTTGGACTTGATCCTTGATCCGTATTGATTTTACTAACTTTATCCTAAAAATAAAAGCCACTCATTTCTGAATGGCTTACTTAGTAGCGGGAACAGGACTCGAACCTGTGACCTTCGGGTTATGAGCCCGACGAGCTGCCTACTGCTCTATCCCGCGATGTTTCGAGTGCAAATATACAACCATTATTATAAATAACAAGCAAATGGCCGATATTTTTATGTTTTTTAAGGATAAGTGCTTTAAATGACGGGTAAAGTATTGACCGTTAAACCCTAATCCCAAGGGGTATAAAATGAAAAACACCCTGAAACGTGCAGGGTGTATTCCAAATTCAACTAAATACTTGCAACACTTATAGAAAACATTACAATTCTTACTTCTAAAACCTGCGTAACAGACTACGGCTTTTACTCCTGTACAATACGCAAATTCTGTCTGTTTGCAAACCGCAGGTTCAACGGGGCATTTACCAATTTTTTATAAGCGGTCAAGGAGCAGGCACGGACATGCTTCCTTAACCGTACAAGACAAAAATAAAACGAAAACAGTAATCAGCGTGTAGAACTCCGTCGGATTTTACGTAGAATTAGTTCTACAAAAAAGGATTTTTTTTTACCCTTTTTCGTTAAAAAAAGTAAACAGCTCAATCAGCGAAGCCAGGTTGTCAATCTGTAACTTTTCAAAAATCCTTTTTTTATAGGTGCTAACGGTGGTTTTCTGAATGTTTAACGCATTCGAAATCTCCAGGTTCCCGTAGCCTTTGACGAGCAGGCGGGCAATTTCGATTTCACGGCCCGACAGATGTTCGATCGGATTGATTTTTTTGCCCAGCAGGTACGAATTCAGGATCTTTTCTTTGGTAACGGCACTGATAAATTTCCCCTCGTTCACCAGCGTCACAATGGCCTGTTTGATTTCGTCCTCTTCACTCAGTTTGTTCAGGTAGCCGTTGGCTCCGGCATTAAAAAAACGCAGGGCGTGCACCGACTCGTCAAAAGCAGAAAAAATCAGTATTTTAAGCTCAGGCCACAACCGTTTCACTTCAGGGATAATGGTAATGCTGTTGCCGTCGGGAAAATTAATATCCAGGATCAGTACATCCACCGGTTCCGTTTGCAGTACCTCCCTGATTTTAGCAAAACTTTCCACCTGAAAAATGGTGGCTTGCTCATACAATTCTTTAATGATCATCGATAACCCCTGACGAACCACCGTATGGTCATCGGCTACCACAAAACGTATTTTCTGATTATATTTCATAGGCGTATTGGCGGGCAGGGTTAAGAGCGATCAAGCAAAAGTGTAAACACAACTTTTGTGCCATGATTCGGCTTGCTGTCAATGCTGATGTTGCCGTCAAACAACTGCACAATCTCCTTGCACAGGTTAAGCCCCAAACCGGTGCCCACATCATTAATTTTAGTGGCATTAATCCCTTTGTAAAATCCTTCAAAAATAATATTCAGGTCCGATTCCGAGATGCCCCGGCCGTTGTCCTGCACTTCAAACCGCACATGGTAATGCTGCTGATTCAGCAACTGGCAGTCCACCCGCAGCCGAATAACTCCTTTATCGGTAAACTTATTGGCATTCCCGATGATATTGTACAGCAACTGGTGAATTTTAGTTGCATCACTGTTCACCCGGCAGGGCTCCGTAAGGTTCGTATGTACCTCTAACCGGTTACCACTGTTTTCCACCAACGTAGAAAGGTTATGGGTCATCTGACGCAATTCGGCTTCAAGATCAAACGGCTTGCGGTTTAGCTGCAAACGGGTACGTTCATTCTTAGAAAAATCAAGTACCTGATTCACCATCACCAAGAGTGAATTGGTCGTAAACTGTATCGTTTTAAACACCTCCTGGGCTTCGGCATCCTCTACCTGTTGACTGACCTTTTTGCTGTAAATGGAAATCAGGCTCAAAGGAGACCGGATCTCATGGCTCAGCATTCCCACGATTTTATTTTTAAACGTCAGGTTCTGCTGAATGGTTTCCTGAGCCGCGATCAATTTGCGTTCATTGGCAAACGCCAGACGGGTAAAGAACAACAGCAGGGCCGACAGCAGCAGCATAATCAACACTATACCCGAAATTGTATAAAAACGAATGTTCTGGTTAGTATGTTGCTGCTGTTGAAACGCCTGTTTACTTTCCGTGCCGGCCGAAGCAAAATAAGCTTTATACCCGTCCAATACAGCCCGGCTCTGCTCAGACAGTTCCTTGTTGGCCAACAACAACTGCTGATCGCGTTGACGCAGTTTGGAATACTTGTGCTGAATGATCCGGAACTGCTGCTGGTAATGCTTATCAGAATTTTCAAAAACATTTTTTAACTGCTCTTCAATAGAACCGGTTTCTTCCTGCTTGCCGTATTTCATGGTCACCTTCTGGTTCAGGATCTCCTTTTTAATTTCAACCTTCCCCGAGAGGGCATTCAGCAGACGGGTAAACAACCCTTTACGGGTCAGACTGTCCGCTTCCAGGTGTGACTCCACTTCAACACTGTCTAAAATATCTTTGTAATTGATTTTATTCAGTGTTAAAGGCATACCCTGGGCATCCGTCACATAAAGCTCCTGGCTTTTAAAAACAGAATCAATACTCCCTTTCACCTGCTCCAGCGAAAACTGAAGCCGCTTTTGCCGGGCAACCGACCGGTTCAGCTTTTCCTGTTCAGCCGGATTAAAAGTCAAGGTATCCAACGCAGAGGTCATCCGGTGCAAAAAGCTGAAGTACTTATCCAGCGAGGCAACATCGCGAAACTGAAGATAGTCCTGCAAACTCGCCTGGGCATCATAAAAGTCGGTATTCGCCTGATCAACCACCGAATGAGAAGCATCGGCCTGTTGAATCGCCTGATCAAATTCCGTCAGCTTATCCTCGTTAACCGATTCATTATACCACAATAGCAACACCAGTAACTGCAACAATATAATGGAAACGATCAAAACCAGTTGAACCCGCCTCCGGTGCTCCGACAATGACAGACGGGCCGTTACTCTTTCAAAAAAATGTGTGTTCAATGTTGAATTTAGTTTAAAAATGATACAAGATTTCTCCGGACACAACCGCACCAATCTGCAACAGAAAGCGGTAAAACCATAAAAACCAACCCGTTGACCAAACCTAAAGGCCTGCCGACCGTGGTGGAAAAGAAATTTCGCAACCTTTTTTTATAGGTTGTAAAAATATTAATAAAACTACAAAGACTTGTAGAACAATCCAATATTGTTCTGTAGAATTAATTCTACGTAATTTGTCGAGTATAACCATATAAAAAGTGAAGTTATACCGGTAACAGGTCAACCCCGAAAGCGGGAATTACCCTTTAAAGCGATTGCCGGATAATCAGGCGACAGGCATTTTCCAACTGCCGCTTTTGATTCTTAAGCACCATTTCCGCCAGCGATTTACCCATCTGCTGAAAATCCGTAGAAATGGTTGTAATGCCGTTTCCAACCACTTTTTTCAGCGGTGTGTCGTTATAGGAAATAATCCCGAAATCACTGCCCAGCTTAAAATGACAGGTCTTGGCATATTCCAGAACCTCCACCAGATGGCGATCGTTGGGGATGACAAAAACCGTTCCGCGTTGCAACAACGTTTCTTCAAAATGAGCCACCACCTGATGGGTCATTGCATAATCCGTACAGAATTTTTTAAACCCTTCTACCATACCCAACGGTTCTTTATGACCCGGAAAAATCAGGATTAGCCGCTCGTAGGCATCAATCCGTGGTTTGCCCTCCAGCAATAACAAATACATGTCTTTCACAAAATTTTGATGAACCGACGGGTAGTCTCGGAGTTCCTCATTGGTCTGATCCAGGATATACACATCATGGGGCGGAAGCGTTTTAATCAGAGCCGCGGCTCCCGCCAGATTGGTCGGCATAATGATGTATTTGGAATAGTTGCCGTTGCTCTCGTTAATCAGCTTCCGGAACATCACCGGGTTAAAATGATGAAAGTAAATATCCACCTGAGCCGCATGTCCCACCGTTTCCAGAAACGCATTGTACAGATCTTCCTTAAACGCATTCAGTTCGTCAAACAACACAAAAAAACGTTGCTCAAAACTAAACTCCACACTTTTAACATAGTAACCTTTGCCCAGTATAGAAAAAACTATCCCTCTTTTTTTCAACTCGTCATAAGCCAGTAAAACCGTATCCCGCGAAATCGAAAATTCCAGAGACACTTTGTTGACCGACGGAAGGCGGTCGCCCTTTTGCAACCGGCTCTCCGCAATAGCCATTTCAACCGACTGCACAATCTGTTTGTACTTCGGAATACCCGAAAGCGAATCGACCGTAATTAATTTCATCTGTAACCTTTTTTAAAAACTGGTGGCAAGATAAGCAAAAACCGGTAGGTACTGGTATGAATACAAAAAAACTTAACCTATTTTTGTTATCTATTTAGTAAAAAAATGGCTGAAAAAAAACATATTTCTCAATTAGAAAGCCCTTTACTGATAAAATCATTCGGAATCGGTCCGGACGGTCAGGAAATTTTATGCTACACCCTCACCCACAAAAACGGCATGAAAATGTCAGTTATGGATTATGGAGCCACCCTGACCGCCTTAAAAATACCCACTGCCCGTAACGGTATAACCGATGTGGTATTGGGGTTTGACAATGCGGCGGACTATATCCGCTCCTACGACCTGCCCAGTGCTCCTTATGTTGGTTGTATCGTAGGGCGATATGCCGGACGCATCAACCGGGGCACCTTTCCGTTGCACGAAAAGACAATCCAACTGTCCCGAAACCATGGTCCTCATCACCTGCATGGCGGACACGAAGGCTTTGGGCAAAAAAGATGGAAAATGACAAAACGCACCCTGGGCGAGGAACCTTCCATCACCTTTGCCTACACCAGCCCGGACGGAGAAGAAAACTTTCCCGGAACGTTGACCGTAGAAGTAACCTACCGACTCACCGAACCCAACCGGCTGCTAATAGACTACCACGCCAGCAGCACCCGCGACACCGTGGTAAACCTCACCCAGCACAGCTATTTTAATTTAGACGGCCACCGGCACGACGTCCGTAACCAGACCCTGTTTGTCAATTCGGTTAAAATGCTTGAAACCGACAGCGAGAACATCCCCACCGGCCTGCTGCTAAACGTAGCCCATTGCCCTTTTGATTTTACGGAAGAAAAAAAATGCCCGGCAACCATAGACAACACCTTTGTGCTGAACGAAAAAAACAGAATCGCCGCCTCCTTATACAGCCCGCAGAACCAACTGAAAATGAACGTCTATACCAGCCAGCCCGCCGTGCATATCTACGTGGGTGGCAACTGCTTCGGACAGCTCCGGGGAAAAGAAAACGCCGCGTATCATCCGTACAGTGGCATCTGCTTTGAAACCCAGCATTATCCCGATGCTCCGAACCATGGTCATTTTCCGTCAACCCTGCTGAAAAAAGACGAACAATACCATCACCAGACCACCTTTGCTTTTGAAAACATTTAACAACAATAACCTATGAAAAAATGGCTTTTATATATACCCGTTCTGTTATGCCTGATCAATTGTTCAGAGGATGACACCCCGCCGGCCAACGAACCGGAAGTACCGGGAGACACTTTTATCCGGGCGGCAGACATGTCATTTCTGCCGTTGATCGAAAGCGAGAACACCATCTATTTCAACAATGCCAACCAACCCGAAAATGCATTAACCACGTTAAAAAATGCCGGTTGCAACACCATTCGCATCCGGTTGTGGAAAAATCCGGCAGACGGTCAATCCGGCTTTACCCAGGTAAAAGCCTTTGCCCAACGGGTCAGGCAAACCGGTATGAACGTATGGTTAACGGTACATTACTCCGATACCTGGGCAGACCCCGGACAACAAAGCACCGGCTGAATGGGAAAACCTGTCTTTTGCCAACCTGAAAAATGAAGTAATACGCTATACGGAAACCATTATGACCGAAATTCAACCGGATATTATTCAAATTGGCAACGAAATCAACAGCGGATTGTTATGGCCATCCGGCCACCTGATCAACAACGAAGAGCAATGTTTAGAATTACTTTCGGCGGCCAGTGCAGCCGTACGGAACAAATCAGTCAGCACCCGCATCATGATCCATTATGCCGGAATCGGGTCGGGAGCCGATTGGTTTTTCGGGAAAATGAGTCCGGTGGACTACGATTACATCGGCCTGTCCTACTACCCCATCTGGCACGGAAAAACCCTTTCAGCCGTAACCACCGCCATCAACACACTAAGCCAGACCCACCAGAAAAAAGTAGTATTGGCCGAAACCGCCTACCCGTTCACCCTGGGCTGGAACGATTGGACCAACAATGTGGTGGGACAGGAAGACCAGCTGATTCCCGCCTATCCGGCAACTCCGGAAGGCCAAAAAAACTATTTATTAGCCCTGAAAAATTTAATCCGACAAACCGAACACGGTCTCGGCTTTGCCTATTGGGGAGGTGAATGGATTGCGTTCAGAGGAGCAGAAGCCACCAATGGTTCCTCCTGGGAAAACCAGGCTTTGTGGGATTTTGACCACAACGCACTACCGGCCATAGCCGTATTTAATCAAGAGTAAAATAAAAAAACGTGTACCAACAAACACCAAGTCAGCCAAAACGATGGCCTTGTAAAATAAAATACCGATGAAAAAAACAGTTTTAACCCTCGTATTCCTTTCCTTTTTATTCACACATAACAGTAACGCCCAGGTCTTTGCCAAAGGAGCCGATGTTACCTGGCTACCCCAAATGGAAGCCACCGGTTACCAGTTTTATGATACCGACGGAACCAAAAAAGATGCCTTACAGCTGCTGAAAGACCGTGGCATGAACACCATTCGTTTACGGGTTTTTGTCAACCCGTCAGACGATCCCCGAAGCGGCCATTGCAGCAAAGAAGAAACAGTAGCCTTTGCGGTAAGAGCCCAGAAAATGGGATTTCGTATCATGATTGACTTCCACTACAGCGATTCCTGGGCCGATCCGGGTAAACAAAACAAACCGGCGGCGTGGAAAGACCTTCCGTTCAACCAATTAGCCGATGCCCTCTATAACCATACCGTGGATGTGATGACCGCCCTGAAAACAGCAAACGTAAAAACCGAATGGGTACAGGTAGGTAACGAAATACCGGGAGGCATGCTTTGGCCCGACGGTAGCACCGACAACTGGAAACAATTGGGCATTTTGTTAAACAAAGGCTACGAAGCCGTAAAAGCCGTTGACCCAAAAATCAAAGTAATTGTGCATTTAGACGAAGGCGACAATATTGAAAAATACCGCACATTTTATGACAATGCCACCGCACAAAACGTAAAATATGACGTCATAGGCCTTTCGTACTATCCGTTTTGGGTAAAAAAAGACTACACCGAAACCATTGCTAATTTAGAATTCAACCTCAACGACTTAGTTAAACGCTATAACAAAGAAGTCATGGTCGTAGAAGTAGGTGGCGAATACGACAAAGTAGAAAACACCAAAGCCCTGTTAGAAGCCACCATCAAAGCCGTAAAAAATGTACCCGACAACAAAGGATTAGGTGTTTTATACTGGGAACCCCAGGGCGAAAAAAGCTGGAGCGGCTACAGCCTGAGTGCCTGGTTACCGGACGGAAAACCCTCCCCCGCTTTAGATGCCTTTAAAGAAAATTAAAAATCAGCTAATCAGTGGCTAAAACAAAAACACAACGAGTGAAACGACTGAAAACTTATTCTATCAGTATGTTCAAAAATCAATCATCCCAATGAAAAAATACCTGCTCCTATTTTTAACTTCTTTCATGCTGTTTTCCTGCGGCAAAGAAGTAACCCATCCCAACCGGACAAAGATCAATTTTGGTTCAGACTGGACCTTTACCAAAGATTCTACCGCATTAAACTGGGGAAAAATCACACTGCCGCACACCGCCCAAATAGAACCCCTGGTAGTTAACAACCAATGGCAGGGCGATTGCTGGTATCAAAAGAAATTTGACATAGAAAAAACGGGGGACCAAAAAGTATTCCTCTACTTCGAAGGTGTCATGCACGAAGCCTGGGTATGGATTAACGGAACCCTGGTTGCACACCATCAGGGCGGATACCTGCCCTTTACCGTAGATGCCTCCGACCTGGTGCAAGCCACCGACAACACCATCATTGTAAAAGTCAACAACCGGGACAACCCGCAAATACCACCGGGGAAGCCTCTGAAAACACTTGATTTTAATTACTACGGCGGAATCTACCGGAACGTTTACCTCCTGACCACTAATGCCGTTTACATTACCGATGCCGTTCAGGCAGCCAAAACCAATGACGGCGGCATACTAATTCATTTTGACCACCTCTCGAAAGAAGTTGCGAAGGGTTTTATCAAAGTCAACGTTAACAATGAAACCGAAGAACCACAAAAAGTACGACTGGAAATTGCGTTTACCGCAAACAGTCAGAAAACAACCTTTAACACCGGAACCGTAATCATTGCAGCCAAAACCGATGAAACCATCGTTCAGAACATCGAAATAGCCAACCCCATGCTATGGGGGATTGAAACCCCCAACCTCTATGACGTAAAAGTCACCGTACACGCAGAAAACCAAGCCATAGACAGCCAGACCATCAGAACAGGAATCCGCCGGGCAGAGCTGAAAGCAGACGGGTTTTACCTGAACGGCCAAAAGCTGTTTATCAACGGAACCAACCGCCACCAGGAATACCCCTATATCGGTTATGCCCTTTCAGACGAGGCCAATTACCGCGATGCCGTTAAAATAAAAAACGCCGGATTCGATTTTGTACGCTTATCCCATTATCCGCAAACCGAAGCCTTCCTGAAAGCCTGTGACGAGACAGGCCTGTTGGTCATGAACTGCATCTCCGGCTGGCAATTTACAGGCGATGAAAAATTCATCGAAAACTCCTATCAGGAAATCCGCGATCTTGCCCGGAGAGACCGCAATCATCCCAGCATTATTTTCTGGGAAGTTTCACTCAACGAAAGCGAGATGAGTGAAACTTATATGCAAAAAGCCAATGCCATCCTGAAAGCCGAATTGCCGTATGCCAATATCTACACCGCCGGTTGGATAGACAACCCGCATTATAACCTCTTCATACCCGCCCGTCAGCACGGCAAAGCCCCCGACTATTGGAACAATTACATTAAAGGAAACCGCAAAATTTTTATAGCCGAATACGGCGACTGGGAATATTATGCCCAAAATGCCGGCTTTAACCAAACCGCCTATGCCAATTTAAAAGAAGACGAACGCACCAGCCGGCAGTTACGCGGTTTTGGCGAAAAACGACTGTTGCAGCAAGCCTTCAATTACCAGGAAGCTTTTAATTCAAACCGAAAAGGAGAACACACCATCGGACAGGCCAACTGGCTGATGTTTGACTATAACCGCGGTTATGCCAACGACATTGAAAGTTCCGGCATCAGCGATATTTTCAGAATCCCCAAATTTGCCCATTACTTTTATCAAAGCCAACGATCGCCCACAGTGAAACTAAACGAAGGGTTAATTTCCGGTCCGATGGTTTACATCGCCAATTATTGGAATGAAAAATCAAGCCGGGAAGTTACTGTTTTCAGTAATTGCGAAGAAGTGGCGTTGTATTTGAATGATGAACTCATTGCAAAACAAAAACCTTTACGAAACACCTTTTCTGAACAATTACCATATCCTCCTTTTGTATTCAAAACTACTTCTTTCCAAAAAGGCCGTTTACGGGCAGAAGGATTTATTAAGGGTAAAAAGGTTTCGGAACAGATTGTCAGATCAGCTGAACAAGCCAGTTCAATTCAGTTGAGTTTTGATGAATCGACTGTAAAAATTAACCCGGATTATCCCGATGTTGTTTTTGTATATGCATCGGTGGTTGATGCAAACGGAACAATCGTTACTGATGCCACCAATTTAATTGAATTTACCCTGGAAGGAGAATATGCCGAGCTGATCGGACAAAATCCGGTTCAGACCGAAGCCGGTATAGCAACCGTTTTGCTACGCACCCAAAACCTGAAAAAACCCATTCGCCTCAAAGCCAGATCAGCCAACCTGAAAGAAGCCACCCTTGAACTACACTAAGATGAAGAAAAAACTAATCGCCAATACTTCGGAACATTTTAAAACCATTTTTCAACAGGAACCGGAAGCCTTATTTCTGTCGCCGGGCAGAATCAACATCATCGGGGAGCATGTTGACTACAATGACGGTTTTGTGTTGCCCGCAGCCATCAATAAATACATCTGCTTTGCCGTTTCCGTTTCGCAAACGGACCAATGTACCTGGGTGGCCAAAGATGTAAACGAATCCTATCAGTTCAACTGGAAAGACGAACTGAAACCTGTTGACAAAATGTGGGCCAACTACATGTTAGGTGTTTTGCACCAGCTCAAAGAACGCAACCTTCCGTTAAAAGGAATCAATATTGTTTTCAGCAGTACTATTCCGATGGGAGCCGGACTTTCTTCTTCAGCCGCTCTGGAATGCGGTTTCGGGTATGCCTTGAACAAGCTGTTCCGCCTTGGACTGTCCCGGCGTGAAATTGCCGTAATCGGTCAGAAAGCCGAACATACCTTTGTAGGGGTAAAATGTGGTATCATGGATCAGTTTGCCAGTGTGTTCGGCAAAAAAAACAAAGTCATCAAATTAGACTGCACCACTTTGGAACACGAATACCACTCCGCTGATTTTAAAAAATATTCCTTACTTTTAATCGACAGTAACGTAAAGCACACCCACCTGACCTCCGGCTACAACACGCGAAGAGAAGAAGTAGAAAAAGGGCTGACGATTATAAAAAACCGTTTCACTCACGTCAAAACATTCCGGGATTGCACCGAAGAGCAACTGAACGAGTTGAGAGATGCATTAGGCGAAACCTTGTATAAACGCTGTCATTTTGTGGTAAATGAAATCCGAAGGGTAAACGAAGCCGTGTATGCCTTGGACCGGAACAATTTTGAACAAGTGGGGCAACTCATGTTTGAAACCCACGAAGGTTTGTCAAAAGCATACCAAGTAAGCTGTGAAGAAGTCGATTTTCTGGTTGATTTTGCCCGAAATGAAAAACAAGTCATCGGCTCCCGCATGATGGGCGGCGGGTTTGGCGGCTGCTCCATCAACCTGGTTGAAAAAGGCAGTGAAGAGGTGTTATTTGACAGAATTTCAGCCACCTATTTACAACAATTCGGCATTCAGCTGAATCATTATAAGGTAAAAATTGCCAAGGGAACGGCAAAATTAAAACGAAATAAAACCTGACAGGTTTTAAACAACAGAACTCATCAGATAAAACCATGCCAACTTTTAACACCAACGAACATCCGCACCGCCGTTATAATCCGCTTCTGGATGAATGGATCCTGGTCTCTCCCCACCGCACCAAACGCCCATGGCAGGGACAAAAAGAAAACCATGCTGAAGCATCGTTGCCTGAATATGACCCCACCTGCTATTTATGCCCCGGCAACGAACGATCAAACGGAACCCGCAATCCGGACTATACCGATTGCTATGTATTTGAAAACGATTTTTCGGCTTTATTAAACGAAGAAGTAGAACAGAACACAACGCCTACTTCTCCTCTTTTCAAGCTCAAACCTGAACGGGGAATCAACAAAGTAGTCTGTTTTTCGCCCAAACATCATCTGACTTTACCGGAAATGGAAATCAGTGCCATTGAAAAAGTCATTCAAACCTGGAAGGAGCAATACATCGAACTGGGCAGCCACGAATTCATCAACCACGTTCAGATCTTTGAAAACAAAGGAGCTGTTATGGGGTGTAGCAACCCACATCCGCACGGACAAATATGGGCACAGTCATCCTTGCCCACCCAGGTGGAAAAAACGCAAAAAAACCTTGAAAAATATTACACCCAATATAAAACCAGTCTTTTGAAAGCCTATTTAGACGAAGAATTAAAATCACAAGAACGCATCGTTTGCGAAAACAATCATTTTGCCGTAGTGGTTCCGTTTTGGGCTACCTGGCCGTATGAAACAATGATTATAAGTAAAAGACATTTCGGCACCATCATAGCCATGACCAAGGAGGAAACCATTGCCTTTGCAGAAATTTTAAAGACAATCACCGTAAAATACGACAATCTTTTCGAAACCTCTTTTCCTTACTCCTCCGGTATTCACCAGGCTCCTACCGACCGGATGGCCCATCCGGAATGGCATTTTCACATGCACTTTTATCCGCCCCTGCTCCGCAGTGCAACCGTAAAAAAGTTTATGGTGGGATATGAAATGCTGGGCGAAGCTCAACGGGACATTTCGCCCGAAAAAAGTGCTGCTGTGTTGCGTGAATTACCTACCTTGCATTATAAAGTAAAAAAATAACCAAACTCCTTTTTCATGAACACCGGTTTTCAAACATTAGATTATATCGTTTTTATAGGCTATGCCCTCTTGATTTTAGGCGTCGGTCTTTGGATGTCACGAGACAAAAAAGGCCATCAGAAAAATGCCGAAGACTACTTTCTGGCCAGCAAATCATTACCTTGGTGGGCTATAGGCACATCGCTGATTGCCGCTAACATTTCTGCCGAACAGTTCATCGGTATGTCAGGCTCCGGTTTTGCGGTGGGACTGGCCATTTCATCTTATGAATGGATGGCCGCCATTACACTTATTATCGTGGGAAAATATTTTCTTCCCATCTTTATTGAAAAAGGGATCTATACCATTCCGGAGTTTGTAGAAAAACGATATTCAACCAACCTGAAAACCATTCTGGCCGTATTTTGGGTAGCTCTGTACATCTTTGTCAACATCACCTCTGTGCTCTACTTAGGTGCTTTGGCCATGAACACCGTGATGGGAGTAGATATGATGTGGGCTATTATCGGACTATCGCTTTTTGCCGCAGCCTACTCTCTATACGGCGGCCTGGCTTCCATTGCCTGGACAGATGCTATTCAGGTAATCTTTCTGGTTTTTGGCGGATTAGCCACTACTTACCTGGCCTTAAACACCGTTTCTGACGGAGCGGGAATCCTGGAAGGATTAGGCATTATTTATGACAAAGCTCCTACTAAATTTGCCATGATTTTAGACGAATCCAATCCGGAATACGTCAACCTGCCCGGTATCGGAGTATTGATCGGCGGACTCTGGGTAGCAAATTTATACTATTGGGGTTTTAACCAGTACATTATACAACGGGCTCTGGCAGCCAAATCATTAAAAGAAGCCCAAAAAGGCATCTTGTTAGCCGCTTTTCTCAAATTACTCATTCCGTTTATAGTGGTTATTCCCGGTATTGCAGCCTATGTGATTGTCAATGATCCCGAAATGCTGGCCCGTTTGGGAGCAGACGGTTTAATCAATATTCCGGGTGATGCAGCGGCAGACAAAGCTTATCCCTGGCTGATTCAGTTTTTACCGGTGGGACTAAAAGGACTCGCTTTTGTGGCTCTGACCGCCGCTATCGTTTCCTCGCTGGCATCGATGCTGAATTCTACCGCCACCATCTTTACGATGGATATATACAAACAATACCTCAACAAACATTCTGACGACAAAAACACGGTTAAAGTAGGCCGGATCACTTCTGCAACAGCTTTAATTATCGGGGCAACCGTAGCTCCGTTATTGGGCGGACTTAATCAAGCATTTCAATTTATTCAAGAATACACCGGTGTGGTGAGTCCGGGTATTTTAGCCATTTTTATATTAGGTCTTTTCTGGAAAAAAACCACCAACAAAGCGGCTATCTGGGGAGCATTACTGTCTATTCCTATCGCAATGTTCTTTAAAGTCGGTCCCAAAGGCTGGGCGGCCGGCAGTTCAATAGAAGGTATCTTTCCGAGTGTTCCCTTTTTAGACCAAATGGGTTATACCACCCTGCTGACCATGGCTTTAATTGCCTTGCTGAGCTGGCGTCAAAACAAAGGAGCCGATGATGCTAAAGGCTTTACCCTGCAAAAGGAAACGTTTAAAACCAATGCCGTATTCAACATCAGTGCGTTTGCGGTGATGATCGTGCTGGTGTTTTTATATGCGTTTTTCTGGAAGTAAACCGTTGTCTGAAAAGAAATGATCCTGACAAAGAACTAATTTGCTGACATAGGATCTGTTGAAAAGATATCTAACGATAAAAATCCCGGTTACCGGGATTTTTTATTTTTAGTTAAGATTGTTTTCGCTCTTTTACAACGATGTGCTTATGAGTAGCTTTATTGTTGAATAAAAAACGATTTCTTTATTTACATTAATATTTTTGGATGGTACTAAAAATGGGAAGTCTGCACAGTATGGGTTTTCCTGAATAGTTCAAAGCCCGTAAAACTCTCAAACCACAAGCATTTTGATAGTTATTGCTTAATTAAAATTTACAGCGATATAACCCTGATAAGATAATCTCCCTATCATACCCCTGATTTCAGTTTCTCCTGAAACACGCACAGATTTGCCGTTAAATAAAAAAAAACTTGCTGTTTGGGGCAAGCAAGTTTTTTGTGGGGTTGGTATTTGTGTTTTGGAAAATTAATCCGGAGTACCTACTACTCCAGTATTGTCAGTAAGCAACGGTAAGCGTACCGCCACTCCTTTATCGTTTAACATCGTCATCTGGAAAGTGTCCTTCTTAGCCAGGGCATAGGAAATCAATCCGTTGAACTTGTTGTAAGAGATATTCATTTCTTTTAAGTTATCGAGCTTTTCTATTTCAAACGGAACCTGGCCAACAAAGTTATTTTCAAATAAACTCAGGTTTTCAAGAGCCTTTAAATTTTCGATTTCATAACTCAATTTCCCGGAAAAATTATTGCTGTTCAACATCAGAACTTTTAAGTTTTTCAATTGATATAGGGAACTCGGCAACTCGCCCTGTAATGAATTATTAAACAGCGAAAGATTTTCCAATTGTGTTAACTGGCCTATTTCCTGCGGTAAAGAACCGGTTAATGAATTCATGTACAACTCTAACACCTTTAACGAAGTAGCTTTTCCGATAGAAGCCGGAATAGCACCGGTTAATTTATTAAACGAAATGTTTAACGTATGCAGGTTTTTTAATTCACCGATAGCAACAGGCAAATGACCGGAAAGATTGTTTTTAAATAAATTCAGCGTTTCCAGATAAGGTAACTGTGCAATTTCTGCCGGAATTTGTCCCCCTAAGTTATTGTTCGGCAGAGCCAAACCAACTACTTTGTTATCTTTGATTTTAACGCCATACCAAGTTGACGTTTCGGCAGCTAAATCCCATTTGATTTTCCACTGACTGCCTTGGGTTGCCTGATTAAATTTCAGCAAAGCTTCTCTTTCTGCTTTTGATACTTCAGCGTGCCCCGAAAAGGACAGGCAAAGCACAAAAAGTATAAGCGTAAAATTTTTCATCTTTAATTAAATTTGGGGTTTGATGCTGTAAATATAGCACACATATTCGTTTAAAAGCAAATTTAATCGACAAAATGCATGTTTTAGATCATTTTAATAATTTTTTCTTACAAAAATTTTAACTTAATTAACAAATAAGGAGTATATACCAAATCAAAAATTATTCATGAGTCTCACAAATCACCTTAAAAATGTTAAAACCATAGCTACAATTGTTAAATAAAAATTAACCTCAAAAACTTTTTGCTCTTGAAAAGGTACATTTGTCAAAGCCAAAATTTTGGATTTCAACTATTCTTACCATACTTATGAAACTAAAAAACATTATTATTTTTCTTCTGATAGGTGGTTTAGCAGCCTTAGTCATTTACCGGATTATCAGCAATAAAAGCCAAAATGAAAAATCTAATCAAAAAGCAGGAGCTCCAAAAGCAACGGTGACGGCAAACGGGATGGTATTACAACCCAAAAAGTTTGCCAATGAATTGACCTTATCCGGCAGCATTGACGCTGATGAGCAGATTGAATTGCGTAGTGAAGTTGCGGGCGTAGTACAAGGCATATATTTTGAAGAAGGCAGTTATGTTAAAAAAGGTCAGCAATTAATTAAAGTAAACGACATTGAATTGCGTGCCCAACTGACACAGGCCAGAACCAGGCAGTCACTGGCCGGTGAAAACGAACGGAGAGCAAAATTATTACTGCAAAAAGAAGCCATCAGTCAGGAAGAATATGACGTAGCGTCAGCCGAATTTGAATCGGCCAAAGCCCAAACACAATTAATACAGGCACAAATTGCCAAAACAGCCATTGTAGCCCCGTTTAGCGGAAAAATAGGTCTGCGTTCCATTTCGCCCGGAACCTACGTTACCCCTACGACCCTGATTGCCAAATTAGTGAACAACAACCGGGTAAAAATTACATTTTCCATTCCGGAAAAATATGCTTCATCCATGAAAACAAATGCCGAAATCACGTTTACTACGGCCGGCAGCAAAGACGTTTTTACGGCTAAAATTTATGCCGTTGAACCCGCTGTTGAACAAACAACCCGAACCTTGCAGATCAGGGCTATTGCCGACAATCAGACGGGGAAGTTACTTCCTGGAACATTTGCCAATATCCAGCTTCCGTTAGAGGAACTAAACGATGCTCTTCTGATTCCGACCGAATCAATTATCCCGATTCAGAACGGGAAAAAAGTGTTTATCACTCAAAACGGAAAAGCCAAAGAAGTCATTATAGAAACAGCCAACCGGACGGAAAAAGAAATTTTGGTTACATCGGGACTGAAAGCGGGAGACACCCTGATTACTTCGGGCATCATGGCCATCAGAGCAGGAGCTCCTGTTAACGTAAAATTAATCCAAAACTAAAGCACATGAGTTTATCCACGTTAAGTATAAAACGACCGGTTCTGGCCATCGTGATGAACCTCATGATTGTTTTGTTTGGCATCATTGGGTTCACCTATTTGGGCGTTCGCGAATTCCCGTCGATTGACCCTGCCCAGATTACGGTGCAAACCAGTTATACGGGAGCCAATGCCGACATTATTGAATCGCAGATTACGGAACCTCTGGAAAAAGCCATTAATTCCATTGACGGAATCCGGAACATTTCTTCTACCAGTGCACAAGGAAGCAGCGTCATATCGATTGAGTTTAATTTGGGTAAGAACCTTGAAGAGGCGGCAAATGACGTAAGGGACAAAGTGTCTCAGGCCATCAGAAGCTTACCACAGGATTTAACCGCACCGCCGGTAGTTTCTAAAGCGGATGCCGATTCAGATCCTATTTTGACCATGACGATGAAAAGCGACAATAAAAACGTGCTGGAACTCACGGATTATGCTGAAAATGTCATTTTACAACGGCTTCAAACTATTCCCGGCGTGAGTAGTGTTCGCATCTGGGGTGAACGTAAATATGCCATGCGGCTATGGATAGACCCCATAAAATTGTCGGCATATGGCTGTACAGCTTCAGATGTTTTAAATGCTTTGAACCAACAAAACGTTGAACTCCCGTCAGGAAAATTAACCGGTAACAATACGGAATTAACCGTAAAAACATTAGGAAACCTGACCACAGAAGAAGATTTCAACAACATCATCGTCAAATCAGACGGCGATAAAATCGTTCGCCTGCAGGATGTAGCCAAGGCCAGTCTGGAAGCAGAGAACTTAGAAACCCGACTGAGTGATTCCGGACAAACCATGATCGGATTGGCTGTTACGCCTCAGCCGGGAACCAACTACCTGGATATTTCGGAAGAATTCTACAAACAATTTGAACAGCTGAAAAAAGATTTACCCAAAGAGTTTGAATTAAATGTAGCCATCGATACCACCATTTTTATTAAAAAAGCGATCCTGGAAGTGGCCGAAACACTGCTAATCGCCTTGCTACTGGTAACGTTGGTTATTTATTTATTCTTCAGAGACTGGGCAATTGCTTTCAGACCGTTGATTGACATTCCGGTATCCTTGATTGCAACGTTTTTTATCATGTACATCTGTGGGTTTTCCATCAATGTACTGACCTTACTGGCCATCGTATTAGCCACCGGGTTGGTTGTAGATGACGGAATTGTTGTGACCGAAAATATCTTTAAAAAAGTAGAAGAAGGCATGTCGCCCATAGAAGCAGCCATTAAAGGTTCCAATGAAATTTTCTTTGCGGTAATTTCAATCTCCGTTACCCTTGCGGCCGTTTTTCTGCCTATTATCTTTTTAGAAGGTTTTGTGGGAAGGCTATTCCGGGAATTCGGGATCGTGATTGGGGCAGCGGTACTCATTTCGGCCTTTGTATCGTTGAGTCTAACTCCTATGCTCAATGCCTACCTGATGAAAGGCGGTAAACAGAAACGTTCGAAATTCTATGAGATGACCGAACCTTTTTATGAAAATCTGAATAAAGGGTATGCCCGTTCGTTAGAGAAATTTATGAGTAAAAAATGGCTTAGCTTCCCTATTCTGATTGTTTGTTTAGGGCTCTCTGCTTTGTTCTACAACATCCTTCAAAAAGAAACGGCTCCGTATGACGACCGCAGTATGATTTTATTGAATGTAACCGGACCGGAGGGGGCCACCTATGATTATATGGATCAGTTTATGCAGGAGCTTTCACAACTCATTACCGACTCCGTACCGGAAAAAAAGGTCAGTCTGATTGTAACCTCGCCCGGATTCAGTGCCGGCTCCGTTAACCGGGGATTTGCCCGTCTTTCCTTGGTTGATCCGGCAGACCGTGAACGTTCGCAAAAAGAAATTGCACAGCAGCTTACCGGTTGGACCAAAAACTATAATGATGCGAAAACCTCCGTTTCGGAACAGCCGACCATTTCGGTGAATCGGCGTGGCGGTTTACCTGTTCAGTTTATCATTCAGGCCAAAAATTTTCAGATGCTCGAAGAAAAAATTCCTGAATTCATGGAGGAAGCCTCTAAAGACCCTACATTTTCTATAACCGATGTAAACCTGAAATTCAACAAACCTGAAATCTATATTACGATTAACCGGGAAAAAGCGGAATCGTTGGGAGTTTCGGTGTTGGATGTTGCCCAAACCATACAGCTTTCCCTGAGCGGACAACGTTTTGGTTATTTTCTGATGAACGGAAAACAATATCAGGTCATTGGCCAGTTTGACAAAAAAGACCGCGACCAGCCACTGGATCTGGCTTCTATTTTTGTGAGAAGTAAAAACGGACAACTCATTCAGCTGGACAATGTGGTTACGATTGAAGAACAAAGCAGTCCACCGCAATTGTTTCACAACAACCGGTATATGTCAGCCACCGTTTCTGCCGGATTAGCTCCCGGAAAAAGTATTGGTGACGGGATAGATGCCATGGAACGCATTAAAGAAAAAGTACTTGACGATTCTTTTACAACCGATCTGGGAGGAGAATCCCGCGACTTTGCAGAAAGCAACTCAAACACCATGTTTGCTTTCGGACTGGCTTTACTGTTGATCTTTCTTATCTTAGCCGGCCAGTTTGAAAGTTTTATCGATCCGTTCATCATTATCCTGACCGTACCGATGGCAGTTGCCGGAGCCTTGTTTTCCCTTTGGCTGTTCGGGCAAACCTGGAACATTTTCAGTCAGATCGGAACCGTCATGCTGATTGGACTGGTGACCAAAAACGGTATTCTGATTGTGGAATTTGCCAACCAGTTGCGAGAAGAAGGGAAATCTAAATACGATGCTGTTATGGAGGCTTCAGAATCAAGGTTACGGCCGATTTTAATGACCAGTTTAACACTGGCCTTAGGAGCTATGCCGATTGCCGTATCTATCGGAGCTGCTTCGCAAAGCAGAATGGGTATGGGAATTGTGATTGTAGGCGGAACCATTTTTTCGCTGATCCTCACGTTATATGTAATTCCGGCCGTTTACCTGATGTGGTCCCGTGAAAAGAAACACCGTCCTGAGTTTGATAATTTAGACCAATACGAAAAAGAATCCGTTTAAATTAGTTATGAAAAAAATACTTCTGTCCTATATCATCGTGTTGATTACCTCTCCGGTTTGGAGTCAGATACAGCCTGTTTTAACCCTTGAAGAAGCAGTTGCCCTGACCCTTGAAAACAATTTTGACATCCGCATTGCCAAAAACGAATTAAAAATTGACGAAGAAAATGTCACCCTCGGAAATGCCGGAATGTTGCCTAATATTACCGGAACAGTGACTAATAACAACACGGTTTTAAACCAGACCCAAACACAAGCCAGCGGTGCAGAAATTGAAATTGACGGGGCTCAGAACATCAACATCAACTACGGTGTGGGAATAGAATGGACCATTTTTGACGGTTTCAGGATGTTTGCCCGGCACCACCAACTGAAAGAACTTCAAAACCTGGGGGCAACCGAACTGAAACTGGCAGTTCTAAGTAAAGTAAGTGCCGTTTATCAGACCTATTTTACATTAGCCACCCAACAACAACAACTGAAAATGATAGACAGTATCATTTCGGTATCGGAATTCCGCCTAAATACGGCAAAAAACCGTTTCAGTATCGGTAAAGCATCCAAATTAGAGGTATTGAATGCAGAAGTTGACCTGAATGCCGATCAATCTACAAAGATTCAGTTACTGGAACAATACGGGATTTCAAAAGTAATGCTCAATGAACTACTGGTTCGTCCGCTGAACACTGACTTTAAAGTTTCGGATACCTTTTCAACAGACCATTCTCTGCTGTTGCCTGACCTGTTGTCTTCGGCTGAAAAACAGAACCCGCAACTTCAGCTACAGTACATCAACAAAAAAATTCAGGAATACGAGCTCAAACAGGTAAAAGCCAACCGTTATCCCACTGTGAGCCTTTCCGGAGGATATAATTTAGTCCGCTCGCAAACCCCTTTTGGTTTCGTTACCGAATCGATCGGACGGAATTTCAACTACGGCTTTACAGCTTCCTTAAATTTGTTTGACGGATTTAATCAGAACCGAAATGAGAAAGTAGCCAAAATCCAACTGGAAAACACACAACTTCAAATTGAAAGACAATCCCAGCAAATTCAATCGCAGCTTGCTTCTTTATATCAGTCCTATCTTTCCAACTTATCATTGTTAGAACTGGAGAAGAAAAACGAAACCATTGCCAAGCAAAACATGGAAATTACCTTAGAAAAATTCAAAATTGGTTCCGTTGCACCGATTGAATTCCGAACCGCCCAGGAAAATTACGGCAATGCGGTTATCCGGTTAACAACGGCAGAATTACTAACAAAACAATCTGAAATCAGCCTGAGAGAATTAGCAGGAAATTTATCTTTTTAACAATTTCGTGTTGAATTTTTTATCATTTTCGCAACAAGTTATCCGATAAAATTCTACATTTGGGTAATTAACCAATAACCTTAAATGTATGGAAATGAATTTTTACGCAGTTTTAGTGGCCGCTTTAACCACTCTGGTAATCGGCTTTATTTGGTACAGCCCGGCATTGTTTGCCAATATCTGGATGAGAGAAACGGGTTTAACCGAAGAGGAATTAAAAAAAGGAAGCATGATTAAGATTTTTGGCCTGACCTTTATCTTTTCTGTAATGATTGCCATGATTATGCAGATTTTATGCATTCATCAGTTTGGCCCGTTGGGAATGATTGGCGGACCGGACTTTGTTGAAACGGCCAAGCCGTCTTATGCCGCATTTATGGCTGATTACGGCAATGCATTCCGCACATTTAAACACGGGGCCCTGCACGGGTTTATGTCAGGATTATTTCTGGCTTTTCCGCTGATTGCCATCAACGGATTGTTTGAGCATAAGTCGTGGAAATACATTTTAGTCAACGCCGGTTACTGGACTGTTTGCATGACAGCCATGGGAGCTATTGTCTGCGGGTGGGTCTGACCAGATTTTATCGATTTCTGTTGCTAAGGCAATGTCTTTTTCGGTTACACCGTTATAATCATGCGTCGTTAAACGCAAAGTAACGTTGTGATATACGTTGTGAATTTCCGGATGGTGGTCGTACCTTTCGGCGATAATGCCAACGTGCACTATAAAAGACAATGCCTGTGCAAAGTCTTTGAATTTAAAGTCTTTCCGGATAGCATTATTTTTAAAAATCCAGCCATTTAATGGTCTAAGTTGGGTTTGAATGGTTTGTTCTGTAAAAATATCCATGGTTATTTTTATTTATATAAAGTTAAATAACATTTGTTATTCTGTATCAAATTTTAACTTTATGCCCTGAATTTATATCCTTAGCATTTGGAATCTTCCTATTCGTTCAAAATAGTCACCTCAACATATGATTTACCAGGCGATTGGGATGCATTGGCTGCACCGACTGTTTTTTTATCAAAAGCCTATTTAGCTGTTCTCGAACAGTCTAAACCGCATAACATGCTTTGCTTTTTTATCGGCTTTTATAAGGATGATAAACTCGTGGGACTTGCATTGGCTCAATTTCTGGATCTGAACAAACTGGAATCATTTGGTGAACGGGACAAGTGCCTCAAGACCACTGTCCGGAATTTTATTTTTAAAAATTTCTGCTCACATGTTTTGTTCATTGGCAACAACATGCTCACCGGGCAAAATGCATTTCGCTTTTCAGATGAATTAGAAACGGATAAAGGCATTGCCTTGTTGCATCAGGCAACATCAGCAATTAAACTGATCCTGAAGAAAAAAGGTCTAAAAGTACACTTAACGACTTTTAAAGATTTTGACAGAAAAGCAGTGAAAACTTTTCCCGAAAAAGCGTTTGAATCGTTCTACCGGTTTTCCACACAACCCAATATGATTTTTAAGGTTTCCGAAAACTGGCATTCGTTTGACGATTATATTGCGGCCCTCTCAAAAAAATACCGAGATCAATATAAGCGTTCCCGAAAAAAAGCAGAAGGTATTGAAAAACGAAAATTAAATTTAGAAGAAATTGAAGCCTATCAGGAAACGATATACAACTTATATCATCACGTGGCTCAAAATGCCCCGTTTAATACCTTCTTTCTTACCAAACATCATTTTGCCGTCATGAAGGCCGAACTGAAAGATCATTTTCTGTTTTACGGCTACTTTGAAAAGAATCAGCTCATCGGTTTTAACACGCTGATTAAAAACGGAAACCAGATGGACACTTATTTTCTGGGTTATGACGATTCACTTCAACGGGAAAAAATGCTGTATCTGAATATGCTTTACGACATGATAGCCTATTCCATCAACAAAGGCTTTAAAGAAATAATCTTTGCCCGAACCGCTCTGGAAATCAAAAGTTCTGTAGGAGCCAAACCGGAAGAAATGTTTGGTTTTATACAGCACACCAATGGTTTAATCAACCGAAAAATGGAACAGCTTTTTTGCTATTTAGAACCTCAGACGGAATGGCAGGAACGGAATCCGTTTAGGTGATTGCCAGTTATCGGCTGTCCGATGTCTGTTTTCTGTCGTCTGAAAGAATGACAACAGGCAACAATGCTTTCCGGCCGGATCGGCTATAAATTATCAATTTCACCCTGTACCACTTCCCAGTCTTCGAGTAACTTATCCAATTCCTGTTTTTTCTTATTGTAGGCCACAAAGAAGCTGGCATCTTCAATGTGTTTATCATAATTGCTTGCCAGGGCTTTGTCGTCGTTTTGAATATCGGTTTCAAGTTGTTTAATCTGATTTTCGATTTTACTCAACCGGTTCTGAAGGGATTTGGCTTTCTTTTGATCTTCGTAGGAAACAGAATTTGATTCTTTATTGGAACCGGTAGTAGCAACCACTTCTTTTTTCTCAATTTCACGCATGTTCATGGCATTGCGTTGCTCCAGGAAGAAGTTGATGTCTCCTAAATATTCACGGATTTTCTGGTCTTTAAACTCATAGACCACATTGGCCATTCCCTGTAAAAAATCACGGTCATGCGATACCAAAAGCAATGTGCCTTCATACTTTTGCAGAGCGGCTTTCAATACATTTTTTGATTTAATATCCAGGTGATTCGTTGGTTCATCCATCAGTAAAACGTTGATGGGCTGAAGTAATAATTTACATAAAGCCAGACGGTTCCGCTCACCCCCGGAAAGTACTTTTACCTTTTTTTCCACATCATCGCCACGGAATAAAAAGGAACCGAGCATATCGCGGACTTTGGAACGGTTGGTATCGGTTGCCGCATCGATCATGGTATCGAGCAATGTTTTTTCACCGTCTAAATACTCCGCCTGATTTTGGGCAAAATAGCCTAATTGAACATTATGGCCCAGTTTAATGACCCCATCATACTTGAATTCGTTAACAATGGCTTTGATAAACGTAGATTTTCCCTGCCCGTTCTGTCCCACAAAAGCGATTTTACTTCCCCGTTCAACCAACAGTGAAATGTTTTTTAAAATGGTTTTATCTCCGTAAGCCTTGGTGACATTTTCGGCTTCGATGACCACCCGTCCTGGTGTGACAGAAACCGGAAAAGAGATATTCATAACGGAATTATCATCTTCATCCACTTCAATCCGCTCTACTTTGTCGAGCTTTTTAATCAACGATTGAGCCATGGAGGCTTTGGAGGCTTTGGCTCGGAATTTTTCGATTAATTTTTCGGTTTCTTCTATCTTTTTTGCTTGATTTTTTTGAGTTGCCAGTTGTTTTTCACGGATTTCTTCTCTTAAAACCAGGTATTGCGAATACGGTTTATTGTAATCATAAGCCTTACCGAGCGAAATCTCAATGGTGCGGTTTGTCACATTGTCTAAAAACATTTTATCGTGCGAAACGATTACCACCACACCGGGAAAATTGCGTAAAAACCCTTCTAACCAGATAATACTTTCAATATCAAGGTGATTGGTCGGTTCATCGAGCAACAAAATATCATTAGACTGTAACAATAATTTGGCCAATTCAATCCGCATCCGCCATCCGCCGGAAAAAGTATCGGTCTGGTTATTGAAATCTTCTCTTTTAAAACCCAGTCCCAACAGAATTTTTTCCGTATCACCCACATAATTATATCCCCCTAACACTTCGTAGTGGTGCGTAACATCGCTCAGTTCATCAATCAGTTCAGAATACGACTGGCTTTCATAATCGGTACGGGTAGCCAGTTGATGATTGATTTCTTCTATCCGCAGTTCGGTACGCTTAATTTCTTCAAAAGCCTGATAAGCTTCTTCTAACACGGTTCTGCCTTTGTCAAAATCAATATCCTGACGAAGAAAGCCCATTCTGATTTCTTTTTCAGTAGCAATGCTTCCGGAGTCGGGCTTAAAATCGCCCGCCAGTATTTTAAGCATAGTTGATTTACCGGCACCATTTTTTCCCACCAACCCTACTCTGTCTCCGGCTCCCAGACGGAAAGTAACTTCTTCAAATAAAAATGTTCCTCCGAAAGAAACGGATAAATTGTGTATATTCAGCATAATTTTGTGACTAATGTTACATTGGATAATCTGCGAAAGAGATACCTTTGTATAAATTTTTTGCAAATGTTAAAAAAAGGATCCAAACTGAATAGCATTTTAACAGGAAGTTGTCCTAAATGCCAGGAAGAAAGTATGTATTTGGAAAAAAACCCTTATAAAATGGGTAAAGTTTTTGAAATGCACGAAGCATGCAGCCACTGCGGAACCCGTTACAAAATGGAACCTTCTTTTTTTTACGGAGCCATGTATGTGAGCTATGCCGTGAGCATCGCTTTTGCCGTAGCAGCCTTTATTATCTCGAATGTTTTTATCGGGTTAGGATTACTGTATTCTTTTGTAGCTATTGTTGTAACGCTGATTGTTACTTTTCCGGTTATTTTACGGTTATCAAGAAACATCTGGATCAACATGTTTGTTCATTATGACGAACATTGGAAAGACCACAAGCATTAATCCCAGTTTATTTTTTTAAATCGCCTGATATCAATTTCTTTTTCCAAAGGAAGTTGATATTCAATATGCTCAAACAATACTTTTGCCATGGCCGGAGCTAACATTACCCCGCGTGTTCCCAGACCGTTTAACAGGTGAAGGTTCTTGTATTTCGGATGCGTTCCAACCATCGGACGACGGTCTTTTACGGTGGGTCTGACTCCTGCCAAATGGTCAACAATTTCAAAATCCAACGACAGGATTGACTTTAAGTTTGCTATCAGTTCCTGCTTACCCTCTTCTGTCGGGGTTGCTGTTTTATCATCCCAGTTATAGGTTGCCCCGACTTTATATAAATCATTCCCTAACGGCAGAATGAATACGGTGGATTTTATGATCACGTCTAAATTTAACCCGGGAACTTTAATGATCAACAATTCTCCTTTGGTACCGTCGAGTGGCAATTGCGAAAAAAAAGGGTTTGCATGTAGGCCAAAGCCCTCTGCAAAGACAACATTCCTGTATTGTCTTTCTTTATAGAATATACTATCGCTTTGTATAACCAATTGGTTATAATCAAAGGTTTCTGCAAACATTAATTGATGATCTTTTAGATACTGATGATATGCTGTCAGCAAAGCAGCTGTATCAACATAACCGGATTGCATCACTTCACCATAACCAAATGGGGATTCAATACCTGAATAAGATGTATGATTTAGTTTTGAAGATAAAAAGGGAGCGAGATTTGGCCTGTCTGAAGCTACAAACCAGTTGTTTTGTTCTTCTACGGAATAAAGTTTTCTGAAAATCGGTATTTTAAAATCGAACGGTTGTTTCAGTTTTGCTTCTAAACCGGCATAGAAATGATTTACTAAGTCAATTTGTTCTTGTGACTTCCAAACTTCACTGAATCGTTTGAGGATAACCGGGTTATATAAACCACCGGCAATAACGGAAGAGTTCTGCGAATGGTTTTCAAAAACAGCAATTGTTTTCTCATTCTGAAGTGCCCTTTCTGCAAAAGCAATTCCGGCTAAACCGGAACCAACAAGTAAATAGTCAATCATCATACAAAAATAAAAAACTCTTACCGGATTGGTAAGAGCTTTTTGTTATTTATTTTTCAGGAATTAGTAATTCCACATATCCTGTTCAAAATTTCTGATTTTCTCTTTCACTCTTTCTGACTCTAAAAGCTGATTAAGAGCATTATCCTTCATATATTCCTGGATTTGTCTGTCACCATAAACGTTCTCTTCTTTGTAAATCACTCCACTGAAACGGCGTGAGTTTAACAGGTGATCAAACGTAATCGGCATGGCAGAGTTTTTATCGTTAAAGGCTTTCCATTCATGTAATACGTCTCGTGTTGCCGGGAAATACACCCAAAACAATTCGATTACGTCCGGATTATCAGAACCTATTTCACGGGCTTCCGGCGAAACCGGACAGATTCCCAAAAGACGGTATTTCATCTCTCCTTGTCTTTTATCAAAATACCAATATCCTTTGATTTTGTAACCGGAAACGTCATAAGAAGTAAGTTCACGCTTGTCAATAAACTGAGCATCTAACACTTTTTTACCAGACTTATAATCATCATAGTAGTTATTAATTTCATCTCTACCAGCATTAGTCGTATCGATATAAGTAAAGGAAGAACTCATCTCACCTAACGTTTTCTTTGTATTAAAGTAATCATCGTAATACACTTCGGTAATTCTACCTGCTTTGATTTCTTTTAACAATACATCAAATAAAGATCTTCGGTCTTTACCAATATTAGCCGTATCCACCGGAAAATAAAGCGGAAAATTAATCCGCTCATCTAAATCGATGATTTCCCATACCATTTTACCCATCAATACATCTCTGTCGTGCACGTAACCATATTGAAGTGGTTTATCATTGTCTGACTCCATTTGAGCAGCCGTTTTTTTACCAATTTCATCCGGTGTTTTAGCATTTAACAGATTAGACTGTGCATGACTCATTTGCGACACAAACAAGATTGACAAACATGCTATTACTGTATTTAACTTCATCTTTATTCTTTTGTAGGTTATTTGAAGATAACGTATCGTTACTAAAATTATTGTATTTCGTAAATTACTGGCGATGTTCTACCAGGTACAATTGTAGTTCCAGGAATTCTAGTTTTGATATCAGAAATCGTAATTACATCACCCCTTCCAGCTCTAGCCAAAGCGGCTTTACATTGTGCATTTACTCTATCACCATTAACTACTACTGCTGCTTGACCAGGAACTTTGAAAGTAAATTGAGTAACTTCAAATTTAAGATCATATAAGAAATCTGGTAGTTCAGCAGTAATTTGCGAAGCCTCTAAACGTGATTTACTACCTTTTAATGTTCCCATTTCTCTACCAATTGCACCAATCGGTGGAGGAACGTTTTTAATTCTAAACGTCTTTTTATCTGAAACACTGGTTCCATCAGGTAACTTTCCATTTACACTAATGGTCACTTCTGTGCCTTGACCAGGACTCATGTTATACTGTCCTGATTTAGCTCCCTTGGTTAATCCCGGAGCTGAAACAGTCACTAAATTATCAGGAACACCTGCAAAAGATATAGTCATAGGGTTTTCAACTCCACGATAAACCACATTCATTTTATCAGCTGAAATTGTTGCTGAATTTGGTTTAGGAATCACTGAGTATGAAGATTCAATTGGAATTTCAAATGGTTTACCATCAAAATCAGTAAAAGTCATTTTTCCTGATATTTTTTGTTCTCCAACATTTCCGGCTCCAAACTCTAAAATAGTTTGTCCTTCTTGCATAGCTGTAGCAGGAATCTCTCTACCATTAACTATAACAGAGTTTGCTTTTAAGGTTTTATCTTTTTTACCTAAAATGATTTTCCCTTTAAACATTTCTCCGGCAAAAAAAGCAGTCTTATCAGGAACAACAATTGCTTCGAAGTTAGTTAAAGAAGCTTCTACTTTTAATTTTTCAGCAACCATAGAATTTAAAACATCAGATTGTGCTTTTCTAATATCAGATTGCAATGCTGAAAGTTTTGTCATAGAAGCTACCATTGGATATCCTTTATAATGATAATCCATCCAATCAACTTTTATTCCTTCTCTGTTGGTTACCGGATCTGTGCTGAATGCCTTGTTAACAGATTCCACGACACCTTTATATTTAGGATCATTTCCTAAAATTTTAGAAATCCCAGATTTATATCCGTTAATTTTATCCAAGAAAACCTTACCTTCCGGTTTTAACTTGTCTCCTATGAAGAATTTCTCATCTAAAAAATCTGCTTTGTCCTGAACCTCATAATCTTTAGGATCCTCAACAGTAGCCATCATTTCAGACTTCAGCTTCTCTATAAAACCATAAAAATCATTTGATAGCTTTTCAACCTCTTTAGCTTTAGAAACCAATGGACCATACTTTTCAGGTTGCGATTCCATTTGTTTCTCCATAGCCTTGATATCATTATCAATACGTCCTTTTGCATCTTCATTCGACAACGCTAATTTTTCTGTCATCAATCCAAACGCCGATAGTACTTCTTTTGACATATTAAGTGCCAACATTGCGATGAAAACCAAGTACATCAGGTTAATCATCTTCTGTCTAGGGGTTAATTTTCCTCCTGCCATTTCTAATTAGTTTTTTTTAAATTGTTTGTTAAATTGATAAAACTAATTATCCTCTATTTCCCATTGCAGACAACATACCACCATAAACGTTGTTTAAGGAAGCAATGTTTGCTGTCATAGCTTGCATTTGTTCTTTTAATTTAGCCGCATTATCAGCAATTTCTTTATTTGCTTCTGCATTTCTGGCAGCACTTTCTAACTGAACTTTGTATAAACTGTTCAAAGATTCCATTTGTGCAGCAGCCATTGATAATTCTTCGCTGTATTTTTTCTGACCGGCTATTGAATCAACCGTAGGGGCAATTCCTTTTGCTGCCGACTCAAAGTTTTTGATACTGTTTCCTAAGCTTGTCATTAACTCACCGTCAACTTTAGCCTCTTTTAACATAGCATCTAATTTTTGAGATAATAATCCCTGAGCGTCTTTAGCCTCTTCTTTTTTACCTCTCTCTTTGGCTTCACCTCCTGCTAATTCCGGGTAAACTAAAGACCAATCCAATTCATTGTCAACAGGTTCAAAGGCAGATAATGCGAAAATGATTGCTTCTGTAACAAGACCGATCGTTAACATCACGTTTCCTGTTAAAGGCCCGATTTCAAAGTGGATAATTTTGAATAATGCTCCCACGATTACAACCGCAGCTCCCATTCCATAAGCAAAGTTCATTGTTTTTTTACTTAAAATTGCCATAATAATAAATTTTAGTTAGTTAAGTTAATTAATATAAAGTTGGTTTAAATTTTAATTTTGTGGTTTATTTTGCTCTTCCGGTTCTTCTGTTTCCGGTTACCTGAGTACCCATGTAATCCTGAACGGTTCTGAATCCGATATAGCTTCTGGCTGAATCTGCATATTCATAATCTCTTGTACTTACCTGCAGGAAGTAAGCCACATCTTTCCATGAACCTCCACGGATAACTTTACGTTTATTTTTCAAGTCACCAACCGTTGGATTCATGGTGGACACATATTCATAAGCAGCAGCGTCATAAGATGAATCCGTCCACTCAGAAACGTTACCGGCCATATTGTAAAGGTTATAATTATTTGGTTCGTAAGATTTAGCTTCAACGGTGTAAAGTGCCTCATCTGCTGCGTAATCACCACGGTTGGGTTTAAAGTTTGCCAGATAACAGCCTCTGTCATTTTTAGCATACAAACTTCCCCATGGATACGTCGCGGACTCAAGGCCTCCTCTGGCCGCATATTCCCATTCAGCCTCTGTTGGCAAGCGGAAAGAATTGATTAAATCCTGTTTCTTTTTCTTTGATTTGATGTAAGCATTCTTGTTCAAGGTTCTCCAGGCACAAAATGCTTTTGCCTGTTTCCAGGAAACCCCTACTACCGGATAATCACTGTAAGCCTGGTGCCAGAAGTAATCATTATGCATCGGTTCATTATAGGAGTAAGCAAAGTCTTTAATCCAAGAAGTCGTATCCGGATAAACCTTTACTTTCTCTTTTCTGATGAAATCGGATCTTTTTCCTGTTTTGGCCTTTGCTGCCGCTTGAATATCCATCCAAGTGTAACTGAACTCCAGTTTATTTACATCAATCGTTCTCAATCCATTGTATGATTCTGCTGCAGGCAAATACATTGAATCCATTACCTCTACATAATATTCATCCGGGTATTTAGAAGTATCCGTAATTAATTTTACTTTTCTGTTCAACTTTCTTCCCGCAAACGGATCATCATCTGTACCGACACTGTAGTAATTCTCATACATATACTTGTCATAAGGAGTCATCTTTTCAGGATCAGCATCTGCAAAAGCATAATCACCTATACTGCTGCCGCCTTTTTTACCTCCTCCACCCGTGGAAGTCTGCCCCATTTCATCAGCAAGGATTGCCAACTTCATTCTGATGGTAGAATCTTTTACCCACTCAACAAATTGACGGTACTCGCTGTTTGTGATCTCCGTTTCGTCCATATAAAACGAACGAACGGTTACCGTTTTAGTTGGTGCATCCTGCACGTTAGCTAAATCATCGTCTGATTTACCCATAATAAACGCTCCTCCGGGAATCAATGTCATACCATAAGGTTTTTCAGGATGCCATTTTTTACCTCGAACTCCTACAAGTTCTCCCTTGTCACTAGATCCGCAGCTAACCAGTGTTACTAAAATTGTTGAAAATGCGATAAACTTCTTCATATAAATTTGGGTTATCATGTACTCGAATTTTTAAGGCCGTAAACCTATTTATAATTTTTTAAAAATGCAATTATTTATTGTAAAATTTATTTTCTGTGTCAAAACTAAAAATATTCTTCAAATTCAAAAAGAAAAAAATCGATAAAATACATATTTTGTCGATAAAATGCATGTTTTATTAATTTATGTAAGATTTTTAGTTAAATTATAAAAGATTTTTACGCTGTGCTTTCCACCATCTTTCCGGAATTTCCTGATCGCACGCCCGCAAATAATCTTCATGTGTACAGGGCAATAACGTATTTTTTTTTAATTTATTATTAACATTTGAAATAAATGGTATTTCAATCCACCATCTTTCCGTTTTCGGGCTTTTGAAAAAGATAAGTTCAATATCATCAACCGGAACGATATACTTTAAAAAAGTGTTTTGGTTCAGATTCGGATACTCCAACGACCTGAAATTGTATCCTTCTACAAAATACCAGATTATCTGTGCAATTAAAACGCCCTCGTTCTTGAGCTGATTATGATTAAATATACCAAATACTGAAACTTTATCACTCAGCCCGGCATAACGTGACAACGCACAAATCTCTTTTCCATTAAAACCATTGGGTGTAAATGTAACAAAATTTCCTGAGTCTGCTGATTTTATGGCTGTTAAATCTACGGAAACGATATCGGCATCCCTGAAAACAGGTTCTGCTATCGAAAGATTGGAGCTTACTTCCCCCAATCGATAAGCGTCAAAATATAATTTTTCGATTAAATCAATCTCCTCCTGTGAATTATAATAGGTCTGAAAACCCAAATTACTGTAATTAAAAAGATTGGTCGGCTCATTGATGATGATCTTTGAAAGATACGAATCAGCCGTGTTTCTGGATTCTTCTTTACCGAAATCAAACCGACTGTCAACCGCTACCAAATTGACCATCTGATCCAGTTTATCGTAACTGCGGTACAAAGCATATGTCAGGTCCTGAGAACCACCTAAAACAATTGGAACAATTTGTTTTTTTATTAATTCTGCTACAATTTTTGAAACGGCATAATAGGTATCTTCCTGCGTATTCCCCAGAGGGATATCACCTAAGTCTGCTATAGATGAATGCCAGTTGCCCGGAAAAAGAGCGTAAAATTCCTCTCTGATGAAATTTACACCAACCGTTTCATAAGAGGCATTCCCTCTATCATCCAAGACACCGATGACCGCAATTTTAATTTTATTTAAATCCGGAAAATCTTCATGGGTATGAAACACTGTTTTTTTCCCCAATGTTTGTGTATTCAAACTTTTGACAAAAGTTAAAACGGACTCTTCAACAGGTTCTAAAAAATCAAATGTCATAAATTATTTCTTTTTTGCCGGTACCTTTTTAGTCGTTGCTTTTTTTACCGGAGTCTTTTTAGCAACCGCTTTTTTTGCCGGAGCTTTCTTTTCGATCAATTCCTGAACTTCCGCCAGCGTTAACTTTTCAGCATCCACCTCTTTGCCCAGTTCAATTTTAATTTTTCCTTTCGTAATTACCGAACGACCCCAACGGGCTTTTTCAACCTTAATTCCTTCTGCCTTCCAATCGTGGATAACTTTATCCATTTCCTTTTGCAACTTGTCTTCTATCAACTCATTCAGGTCAGATGGAGACAACTGATCAAAGTTGTATTTCTTACTGACATTAATAAACATGCCGTTCCATTTGATGAAAGGTCCGAATCGGCCAACTCCTTTTTGAATCGGCAATCCGTCATACGAACCGATAGGAGCATCGGCCTGATTTTTCTCGTCTATGAGCTCTTTTGCTCTTTCCTGGGTAACATCCAACGGATCTTCTCCTTTAGGTAAAGAAATAAATGTTTTGCCAAAACGCACATAAGGTCCAAAACGTCCATTGCTCACTTCCACCTCTTCCCCTTTGTAAGTCCCCAGCTTTTTAGGTAATAAAAATAAGTTCAAGGCTTCCTCCAGCGTAATCGTTCCAATATTCTGATCTGTTGTCAAACTGGCAAACTGCTTATCTTCATCATCAATATCGCCTATTTGAGCCATAGGCCCGAATTTACCTAAGCGTACCGAAACCGGTTTCCCGGTTTTTGGGTCTTTCCCTAAAATGCGTTCACCACTTTCACGGTCAGCATTTTCCTCTACATTTTTTACAATCGGATGGAAATGGTTATAAAAATCGCGCATCATTTTTGTCCAATCCTCATTCCCTTCTGCTATTTCGTCGAAATCTTGTTCTACTTTAGCTGTAAAATTATAATCCAATATGGTTTCAAAATTCTTAACTAAAAAGTCGTTAACAATAATACCGATGTCTGTCGGCACCAACTTCCCTTTATCAGACCCTGCATTTTCAGTCAGCACAACTGACTTAACAACTCCTTCCGTCAAGGTGAGTTGATTGTATTTTCGCTCTTGTCCTTCAAAACTTCCTTTTTCAACATAATTCCTGTTGATGATGGTTGAAATGGTCGGTGCGTAGGTTGAAGGCCTCCCTATTCCTAATTCTTCTAATTTTTTAACCAAAGAAGCCTCGGTATATCTGCTGGCCGGTCTTGAGAAACGTTCGGTTGCCGTAATGTAATTATTCAATAATCGCTCGTTTACTTTCATTGCCGGCAACATGCCTTCCTGTTCTTCTTCATCGTCATCATTTCCTTCCAAGTAAACTTTTAGGAAACCTTCAAATTTGATCACTTCTCCGGTTGCTGTAAAATGCTCGTTATGATTGTTCGCTTCAATTTTCACATTGGTTCGCTCTAGTTCTGCATCACTCATTTGCGACGCCAATGTTCTTTTCCAGATTAAATCATATAAACGAGCTTGATCTCTATCTATATTTAAGGTGTGTTTTGACATATCCGTAGGACGAATTGCCTCGTGAGCCTCCTGTGCACCTTTTGCCTTGCTGGTAAAATTTCTAGGTTTGCTGAATTCTTTTCCATACGAATGTGTAATTTCAGCCTGAGCAGCAGCCATTGCTTCTTGCGAAAGATTGACGCTGTCTGTTCTCATATAGGTAATGTGCCCAGCTTCATACAAACGTTGAGCAACTTGCATCGTGATTCCTACCGGAAGATATAATTTTCTGGCGGCTTCCTGTTGTAATGTTGAAGTTGTAAACGGAGCTGCCGGTGATTTTTTAGTCGGCTTGGTTTCTAAATCCGACACCTTATATATAGAGCCTATATTTTTTTGAAGAAAATCTGCTGCTTCTTTTTGGGTTGAAAAATTCTTGGGTAATTTGGCCTTGAATGTTTTTCCCGCTTCGTTGGCAAACTCTGCGGTAACCGAATAAGATGCCTGTGGTTTAAACTCCTGAATCTCACGCTCTCTTTCCACAATCAGACGAACAGAAACGGACTGCACACGTCCGGCAGATAAACCGCCCTTTACCTTCTTCCACAAAACCGGAGACAATTCATATCCCACCAACCGGTCCAAAACCCTGCGGGCCTGTTGAGCATTCACTAAATTGTAATCAATCGTACGAGGGTTTTCAATTGCCTTTTGTATGGCTGACTTGGTAATTTCGTGAAAAACAATCCGCTTTGTCTTTTTGGGGTCTAATTTTAATTCTTCTGCCAGATGCCATGAAATAGCCTCTCCCTCCCGGTCTTCATCACTCGCCAACCAAACGGTATCAGCATTTTTAGACAACGTTTTCAGTTTACTCACCAACGCCTTTTTATCCGAAGCGACTTCATATTTGGGTTTAAAATCATTTTCGACATCCACCCCTATTTCTTTAGAAGGCAAATCAGCTATGTGTCCGTAACTGGACTCTACCTGATAATCGCTCCCTAAAAATTTTTCGATGGTTTTTGCCTTTGCCGGTGACTCAACGATAACTAAATTCTTTGCCATGTACTTGTTTGTTTGGCAACAAAAGTATGGTTTTTTTTTAATTATTGATTTTCGGAAAATAAAACGTCCTGTTAATTTGCTTTTTTGAGGTAATATTTTGTTAAACAACATCTGCCATCTTGTCATATTTTCATTTTTAGTATTATCTTTGCAGACTGATTTCAGACAAAACCGATTATGGAGAAGATAATAGAGGAAAACAAGCAAGGTACAAGCTTGGTTTTAGAACAAAAAGAAGGCAACACCAAAAAGCTGTTTATAGAAAGTTACGGATGTCAGATGAATTTTTCTGACAGTGAAATCGTCGCTTCCATTTTACATGAACAAGGTTACAACACTACCCAAAATCTGGAAGAAGCCGATCTGGTATTGGTAAATACCTGCTCGATTCGCGACAAGGCGGAGCAAACCGTACGTAAACGTTTAGAAAAATACAATGCGGTAAAAAAAATAAATCCAACCATGAAAGTGGGCGTTTTGGGCTGTATGGCCGAACGTTTGAAAAGTCAGTTTCTGGAGGAAGAAAAGATTGTCGATATGGTCGTTGGACCCGATGCCTACAAAGATATTCCCAACCTGTTAAAAGAAGTGGAAGAAGGCAGAGATGCCATCAACGTAATTTTATCAAAAGAAGAAACCTATGGCGATATTTCTCCGGTTCGTTTGAACAGTAATGGTGTCAATGCATTTGTATCCATTACACGGGGCTGCGACAACATGTGTACATTCTGCGTCGTTCCGTTTACACGCGGACGCGAAAGAAGTCGTGAACCGCAAAGTATTTTGGAAGAAATCAAAGACCTGTATGAAAGAGGCTTTAAAGAAGTGACCTTATTGGGACAAAACGTAGATAGCTATTTATGGTATGGTGGCGGTTTGAAAAAAGATTTTGACAAAGCCTCCGAAATGCAGAAAGCTACTGCGGTTGATTTTGCTCAATTATTGGAAATGTGTGCCGTTCAATTCCCGAAAATGCGTTTTCGTTTCTCCACTTCCAATCCGCAGGATATGCATGTAGAGGTCATTGAAGTGATGGCAAAACACCACAATATATGCAATTATATCCACTTACCGGTTCAAAGCGGCAGCACCAGAATATTAAAAGAAATGAACCGCCAGCACACCCGTGAGGAATACATGGCGTTGGTAGATAAAATATATGAAATTATACCGGACATCTCGCTCTCGCAGGATATGATTGCCGGCTTCCCGACCGAAACAGAGGAAGATCATCAGGATACGCTGAGTTTGATGGAATATGTAAAATACGATTTCGGCTTTATGTTTGCATATTCGGAAAGACCCGGAACACTGGCTGCCCGAAAAATGGCAGACGATGTGCCGGAAGAAGTAAAGAAAAGACGTTTAAACGAAATCATCGATTTACAACAAAAATTAGGCTTGGAAAGAACCAAACGTTTTGTGGGTCAGGAAGTAGAAGTGCTGATTGAAAAAGAATCCAAACGTTCCGATAAACATTGGAGCGGAAGAAATTCGCAAAACACCGTTGTGGTTTTCCCAAAAGAAAATTACCAAGTGGGTGATTTTGTGATGGTGAAAATCAACGATTGTACCGCTGCCACATTAATAGGAGCAGCAGTTGGTTATTCGGAAATAATGCAATAATTTTTGTTTCAGGTTTCAAGTTTCAGGTTAACTCCTCAACTTGAAACCTGAAACCTGAAACCTGAAACAAATCATGGAATCCGTACAAGCAATAAAACAACGATTTGAAATCATCGGAAACGATCCGAAACTCAACCGTGCCATAGAAAAAGCCATCCAGGTTGCCCCTACCGACATTTCGGTGCTGGTTACCGGAGAAAGCGGTGTGGGCAAAGAGAGTATCCCGAAAATCATCCATTCACTTTCGCACAGAAAACACGGAAAATACATTGCCGTGAACTGTGGTGCTATTCCGGAGGGAACCATTGACAGTGAATTGTTTGGTCACGAAAAAGGTTCGTTTACCGGTGCAACCGGTGCAAGAGACGGTTATTTTGAAGTAGCCGACGGAGGAACTATTTTTCTGGACGAAGTAGGCGAATTGCCGTTAACCACTCAGGTACGTTTACTTCGGGTTTTGGAAAACGGTGAATTTATTAAAGTTGGTTCTTCTCAGGTACAAAAAACCAATGTCCGTATTGTCGCCGCAACCAATGTAAACATGTTTGAGGCTATTGAAAAAGGTAAATTCCGCGAAGATTTATATTACCGTTTAAGTACCGTTGAAATTATGCTTCCTCCTCTCAGGGAACGAAAAGACGATATTCATTTGCTGTTCAGAAAATTTGCTTCGGATTTCAGTCAGAAATATAAAATGCCGGCCATTAAATTAGAAGACAATGCGATTGATTTATTGTTGAAGTACCGTTGGAGTGGCAACATCCGTCAGTTGCGGAATATCGCCGAGCAGATTTCCGTTCTGGAAACCAACCGGAATATTTCCTATCAAACCCTCTACTCCTACCTGCCCCAGGAAGGTTCTAATCTTCCGGCAGTGATTAAAAATAAAAAGGCCGAAAGCGACTTCAGCAATGAACGTGAAATCCTGTACAAAGTGCTTTTTGATATGAAAAGTGATCTGAATGATTTAAAAAAGCTCACCCTGGAATTGATGCAAAACGGCGGGGCAAAAGTGCAGGAAGCCAACAAAAACCTGATCCAGAAAATATACGGTCAGAAAGAAAATACCGAAATTGCTTTTGAAGAACCGCGGATGAGCGTTATACCACAGCAAAACATTCCGCAGCAAGAAGAATTTGACGACGAAGATGACGATCAAAACTACCTGTTTGCCGAGACGGTTGAAGAGGAAGAAACATTGCGTTTAGATGCCAAAGAAATAGAACTCATCAAAAAGGCACTGGAAAGAAACAAGGGAAAACGAAAAGCCGCCGCTGATGAACTGGGAATTTCAGAGCGGACACTGTACCGCAAAATTAAACAATTTGATTTGTAGAACTATGAAAAGAATCATCCGATACTGCTTGTTTCTAATTACAATTGTCGTTACAAACAGTTGTAAGTACTATAATTTCACCGGAACCGGAAAGATTGACGCTAAAACATTTCAGGTCAATTATTTTCAAAATAATGCCGAACTGATTGAACCGGGAATAGAACGTGATTTTACGCTGGCACTTCAGGATCTGATCGTCAATCAGACTAACCTGAATTTAACTACCAGCGGAGCCGATCTGATTTATGAAGGGGAAATCACCGGGTTCCGCATTTCTCCCATGACGGCAACAGCCGACCAGCGAACGGCTCAAAACCGGGTAACCATGACCGTTAATGTACGTTTTACAAACACTAAAAAAGAAGAGGATGATTTTGAAAAATCATTTTCTTTTTTCTACGATTATCCGGCTGAACAACAATTGATAGGACCCACCTTAGCTGCGGCAAAAGAAGAGTTGTTTGAACGAATCACACAAGATATTTTTAATGCTTCGTTAGCAAAATGGTAAGTCATCAAGTTTAGCACGCTTTCCTTGTTGATTTTCCGTAAATTTGAATAAATTTGTCAGACAACAGACCATAGAGAACAAACTTTGAACCTTTCCGAATATACATATTTACTCAACAATCCGAATTCGGTAAACGAAAAGCAGGCCAAAGCTCTGGAAACCGTAGTGGATAACTTTCCCTACTTTCAGAGTGCCCGGGCATTGTATCTCAAAGGACTGTATAATCAGGACAGTTATAAATATAATTTTGCGTTAAAGCAAACCGCTGCACATACCACCGACCGCAGTGTTTTATTTGATTTTATTACTTCGGATGAATTTACCATCATTGAAAAAGATATTTATGAACAGAAATTAGCCTTGTTGATGGATATTGAAGTGGTTGAAAGTGAAATTCCCCACATCAACGAAGTAATTGAGATACCAAAAGAAAATTCTGATACAGAAATCTCGTCAATTTCAGTAAAACCTACCGTTGAATTTGAATCGGCTGATATTGATTTCGTGAAGGTAGAAAACAATCCGGCTGATAATGAAAGCATAGAAGAAATCACATTAACCGAGATTATTTCTACAACAACTGATGAAACTATACCTGTAACGGAAGAAGCCCTGCCATCTGAAACAAATCCGGAAGATCGTGAACCCGTTGACGAACTGATTTCTTCAGAAATCTCAGAAAAAGCGATTGAAGAAACAATGGTTATTGAAGTGGTATCCGCCGAAAAAAACAACCTTGAGTCAATAGCAGAAGAAACTATTCCTGAAATTGAAGAGAAACTTGCAATCGGCAAGCCAATTACTTTTTCACAAAACGAAAAACATTCGTTTCAGGAATGGTTACAGTTGGCAAGTTTTAAACCTATTGAACGAATTGAAGAGAAAAAAGAAACAACTCGGACCGAAAATTTGGTTCCTCAAGACAAAAAAAAGCAGGAAAACACAACCGATAAACTAAAAAAATTAGAAATAATTGATAAGTTTATCGAATCCAATCCGAAAATAACACCTGCCAAAGAATTGGCTGAAACGCCCTTAAAGCCAATAGAAGTAAGCGATACAACACATTTAATGACCGAGACTTTGGCCCGTGTTTACCTGGAACAGAAAAAATACAGCAAAGCAATTCAGGCTTATGAAATATTAATTTTGAAATATCCGGAAAAAAGTATTTTCTTTGCAGACCGAATTAAAGACATCAACATTTTACAACAAAATAATCAATAACATGGGATTTTCAGTTTTTTTAGTATTAATAACAATTGTTTGTTTTTTACTTATCGTCGTAATCATGGTACAAAATCCTAAAGGAGGTGGCTTGTCCTCTACTTTCGGAAATTCACAACAAATCGGCGGGGTTCAAAAAACCACTGACTTTCTGGATAAAAGCACCTGGACATTAGGCATTATTCTTATTGCTCTGATTATGTTTTCCAGTTTAGCTTTCAACGACAGCAGCGACAGCATTAAAATTGACAAAAGTACAGTTCCTGCCAAAACAGAATCGGCAGCTCCTGCCACATCAACTCCGACTACTCCGGCAGAAGCCACTCCGGCGGAATCTGATGCGACAGCAAAATAATTTATAGTTCAGATACTATGCGAAAAGTCCCTTAAACGGGACTTTTTTTTTGACCGTTCTTAGCTGAAAAAATGTCAGTTTTATTGGTTTGGCATAATTTCTGACTGCTCAAAACCGTCAAACTTAATTTTAATAAATACAAATAATTATGTCAGTAAACATTAAACCCCTTTCAGACCGCGTTTTAGTGGAACCGGCTCCTGCCGAAACAACCACAGCCTCAGGAATCATTATTCCCGACACAGCCAAAGAAAAACCTCAAAAAGGAACTGTTGTGGCAGTTGGAAACGGCAAAAAAGACCATCCGATGACTGTTAAAGTTGGTGACACTGTTTTATATGGCAAATATGCCGGAACGGAGTTAAAACTGGATGGCAAAGATTACCTCATCATGCGTGAAGACGATATTTTAGCAATCGTATAAAAGAACCGGATTTAACAAAAACAATCTAAACGTTAAACAATTAAAACAAAAACAAAATGGCAAAAGATATAAAATTCGATATTGAAGCACGCGATGGCTTAAAACGTGGGGTTGACGCATTGGCAAATGCAGTAAAGGTAACTCTTGGTCCAAAAGGACGTAATGTAACCATCAGCAAATCATTCGGCGGACCGACCGTAACCAAAGACGGTGTAACGGTAGCCAAAGAAGTTGAGCTGAAAGATGCTCTTGAGAATATGGGAGCTCAAATGGTAAAAGAAGTAGCTTCTAAAACCAATGATTTAGCCGGTGACGGTACAACTACTGCTACTGTTCTGGCTCAGGCCATCGTAAAAGAAGGACTGAAAAACGTAGCAGCGGGAGCTAACCCGATGGATTTAAAACGAGGCATCGACAAATCAGTAGAAGCTATTGTGGCGGAACTGGGCAAACAAGCCAAAGAAGTGGGAAGTTCGACTGAAAAAATCAAGCAAGTTGCTTCCATTTCAGCAAACAATGATGAAGTAATCGGTGAATTAATTGCCACTGCTTTCGGAAAAGTAGGCAAAGAAGGTGTAATTACCGTTGAAGAAGCCAAAGGAACAGATACATATGTGGATGTTGTAGAAGGAATGCAGTTTGACAGAGGTTATTTATCGCCTTACTTTGTAACCAATCCGGAAAAAATGAATGTAGAATTAGAAAATCCGTTCATTTTATTATACGACAAAAAAGTATCTTCCTTAAAAGAACTGTTGCCGGTTTTAGAGCCTGTGGCTCAATCGGGAAAACCCTTGTTAATTATAGCAGAAGACGTTGACGGAGAAGCTCTTTCAACCTTGGTTGTAAATAAATTACGCGGAGCCTTAAAAATTGCTGCCGTAAAAGCCCCTGGTTTTGGCGACAGAAGAAAAGCAATGTTGGAAGATATCGCCATCCTAACCGGAGGAACCGTAATTGCGGAAGAAAGTGGTTATACTTTGGAAAATGCCACCTTGGAAATGTTGGGAACAGCTGAAAAAGTAGCGATTGATAAAGACAATACAACCATCGTGAACGGTGCCGGAAAAGGTGATTTGATTAAAAACCGTGTCAATCAGATTAAAGCTCAGATGGAAACCACCACTTCTGATTATGACCGTGAGAAATTACAGGAACGTTTGGCAAAACTGGCCGGAGGTGTAGCTGTTCTTTATGTAGGTGCTGCTTCTGAAGTGGAAATGAAAGAAAAGAAAGATCGTGTAGACGATGCTTTACACGCCACCAGAGCTGCTGTAGAGGAAGGAATTGTTGCCGGAGGAGGTGTGGCTTTACTAAGAGCCAAAAGCGTATTGTCTGAAATAAAAGCAGACAATGCCGATGAAGCAACCGGTATTCAAATTGTTTCCCGTGCCGTTGAAGCACCGCTGAGAACCATTGTTGAAAATGCCGGTTTAGAAGGTTCTGTAGTAGTGGCAAAAGTGGCCGAAGGAAAAGGCGATTTTGGATACAATGCCAAAACGGACGAATATGTTGACATGTTGAAAGCTGGAATCATTGACCCGAAAAAAGTAACACGTGTTGCGTTGGAAAATGCCGCTTCAGTAGCCGGAATGATTTTAACGACAGAATGTGCCTTGGTTGAAATTAAAGAAGAAAATGCCGGTGGCGGAATGCCAATGGGTGGCGGAATGCCGGGCATGATGTAACAAAAGAGGTTCATAAAATGAAAAAAATCCGTCTCGAAGAAATTCTTGACGGATTTTTTACTTTTTTTATGATTTGGTCCAATCAAAATTAGTAATGTAAGAAACCCTTACGGTTGGATTACTTTCTAACAAGGTGTTGGAAAAATTCCAGATATGCTGGTGGATATAACTCAGTTGTATCTGATGGTTTTTATCAAAATTATAACCTACACCGCCAATAATCCGGTTCTGGTTTAAAAATGTTTTACCGGCATTAGAGCCGAGGTTCATGAAAACTTCGTCCCCTACAACCGTGAATAATTTGGTTGAATCATCTTTTTTAATCAATGGATAGGTAAACAGCAGCATATACCGCAACCTGTTCCGGTAATCGTAGTGATCAATATCATACCCCCCGTTGGCATTGAGTTTTGCAACACCCACATACCGGAACTCATCCCGTAAACGATGGGAGACTTTTAAATCTTTACTATTGTGTGCAAAAGTCCCCTGAATCCAGACATGATCTTCCGGAATACTTCTTTTGTTCATGGCGGGATCTCCGTATGAGTAGGTATTGTAATGACTGTATCCAATTGTACCCGTCAACTGCTTGGTCAATTGATAATCGACCGAAGGACGAACAAAATACTGTTGTTTTTCTGAAAGACCATTGGCAAAACGCATCGTTGCTTCAAAAGAAAGTGACAGTCTGTTGGCTACCATATTTTTCCCGTAATAATGAAACCAAACATCATTATTGGAAGAATACTCCTGGGCATCAACTGTTTTACTACTGAAAAAAGTTGCGGCAAAAATACCTAACAACCCTAGTTTTGTTAACCTTTTCATATTTTATTTATTATAATATTCTTTCTTGAAGCTTTAGGGTGGTTTGACAATGGTTTATGATTTTCCAAACCATGAATGGTTACTGTTCCTCCTTCGAGATGGTTTTCATAATCATGCTTAAAATGTTCTAAATTTTCCATCACAGAATGATCGACTAATTTAGTTTTTTTCAAATCAATAATAACCTGATAACCGGGCGGAATTTCTTCGAGTTTTCTTTTAATTCCTAAATAATTTGAAAAAATGGCCGATTTATCAATTTCCACATAATATGTATTTCCTTCAAAAGACACAACAGTCTGTGTTTTAAAAAAGGAAGAAACAGGCGTACCGTTGATAACATGAATAATCATTTTTAACAACATCCCGAAAGCTATTCCGACCAGTAAATCTTCTAAAAGTGTTACAATTACCGTGCCTGAAAAAATAAGCAATTGTTCTTTTCCAATGTGAAGCATATGGCGAAATTCCCTTGGGTGGGCCAACTTTATACCTACTGTGATTAACATGGCAGCTAAGGCTGCATTGGGAATCATTTCCAGCAACGGAGCAGCCAGCAAAGCAAAAAGCAGTATAAAAACACCGTGAAAAAAGTTTGCCCAGCGTGTTTTAGCTCCGTTATTTACATTTGAAGAGCTTCTGGCTACCTCAGAAATCATCGGCAAGCCGCCTAAAAAAGCCGCCAAGGTATTTCCGATTCCGACCGCAATCAAATCCTTGTTTGCATCAGATTTTCTTCGGTAAGGATCTGCCAGATCGATTGCTTTTACGGTTAACAGGGATTCTAACGACCCAACTAAAGCAAACATAATCACATATTTAATAAAAATACCGGTTTGATTGATGCCGGAAAAATCAGCATTCCAATTCAGATTATCCGTTAAGCTGCCGATTTTAACCAAAGCATAAGGCGGTTCTGTGTGAGCAAAATCCATTAACAATTCAGCCGGAATAGCGAAAAGTAAGACCACCAGCGGAGCCGGAATCAGTTTAATCTGCTTGTTCTTGATAAATGGCCAGCCTAACATAATTGCCAAACTAATCACTCCGATAAAGGCTGCTTTGGCATCAAGGTTAAATATAAATTTCGGGATGTTAAATAACAGTTCTACCGGATTCATCCCTTTTGCCAACATCGGATTGTCATTCAGTAAAACGGGAATTTGCTTGGCAATAATGATAATGCCGATAGCAGCTAACATTCCGTGAATGGTTGAAAGCGGGAAAAAATCGGCTAACCTGCCCAGTTTTAAAACACCGAACAAAATCTGAGTAACCCCGGCTACTGCCATTGCCCCAAGAGCTAATTTCCAACCTAAAACTGCGTCACCATGACCAAATTCTGCGACAGCCCCGGCTACAATAACAATCAAACCTGCGGCAGGACCTTTAATGGTTAACCGTGAGCCCATAAAAAGAGAAACCACAACTCCACCGATTATAGCGGTAATCAAGCCCATGATAGGTGGAAAATCAGAAGCCTTGGCAATACCCAGACTCAGGGGCAATGCCAATAAAAAAACGATAAAACCCGAGATGGCATCGGTTTTAAAATTTTCTTTCAGACCTGCCAAACCATCCGCAGGGATATATTTATTTGTTTTCATAAGATTATATTTTTTAAGATGATTGATACGGCAATGCGTGGTATGTTTTAACATGAGGCCCCAAAAATAGACGGGCATAAATACGGATTCCGGCAATTCCGGCTACCACAAAACCAGAAGCCACAAAAAAGGCTAAAACAACCTGGTTACTTCCTATATGGCTAAAAATCAAATCTTCGCCTATAAAAGTACTGGTAATCGGAAAGCCGGTAATGCCCAGGGTTGCCAGTAAAAAGAAAAAAGCAAACTTCGGATGCTCGTAAACGTGCCCTAAATATTGGCTGATTAAAATCCGTTTTTCAAGCTTTTTCAATTTGAACAGGGCTCCATAGCCAATGAGTCCGGAAACAATTATTCCTGACAGGTAAAAAGCAATTTCGTTTACGCTGACGTGCTCATTAAAAACAATGGCCAAAGCAATCCAGAAATGATTCATCACAATTAAAATCCAGGCCAGAAACGGACTTTTCCGCTCCGAAAAGGATTTAAAGACAAACACCAAACCAATTCCGGCAAACACTTCCGGCAAAACAGCTGTTAACCCTGCCGGTAAAGTTGTTTTAAACTGATATGCAATGACTCCCAAAGCAAAAAGAGGTATAAAAAACAGGTAAACTCTTTTAATGTTCAGGAAATCCAACGATTTACCAATCATTTTAAGCGGCTTCCACAGTACGAAATTCAGAAATACCTCTAAGTTGAACTCTTTTAAAGCGAGTACATAGAATGTATTTTTAATCCGACCGGAAAAGAAAGACGTTTTCTTCATTGCTTTTGGCTGAAACGTATAGAATTGTTCCCTTATCAAATAGCTGACAACCGAAGGTGAAACCAGTAACTGATATGTTCGTAAAAAAGCATTTCCGGCAAAATGAATCAGTGCCATTACTTCCAGACCAAGTGCAATTTCAATGAATATAATTCCGATTTGTGCAATAGAACTGTAGGCCACCTGACTTTTTACCGAAGACTGAACCCTGGCCATCAAGGAGCCCAAAATACTGGTGGTTAAGCCCATTAATCCTATTGCAAACCGCATGGAAGTCTGATGTTCCCAGAAAGGGAAAGTCCGCAACATTAAAAAAACCCCCAAATGAACGGAAAGCGATCCATAAAAAATAGCACTCGACGGTGTTGGTCCTTCCATTGCCCGGGGCAACCAGGACGAAAAAGGGATCTGAGCTGATTTGGCCGCTGCCGCACAAGCAAGGCACAATGCGATAAAAACACCAATTAAAGAATGGTTCTGCAAGTGTTCATTAACCAACTCATAATTGTTAAGCTTCATGAATGTAATATTTTCATGAAACAGGTGGTGACTCGCCCACATCGTCAACAACAAACCGACATCGCCTATTCTGTATATCGAAAACACCTTAAAGGCATTCTTCACCGGCAAATAACGTTCCCTGTAAAAAGCAATCAACAAAAAAGATGAAATGCCGATAATCTCCCAGCCAATAAACAATGTTTCAAAATTACCGGAAAGAATAGCCAGGTTGTACCCGAAAAAGAAAAACAGAACCGTTGTAAAAAACCGTTTATATCCCTTTTCGCGGTGCAGGTAATAGCGGCTGTATGTGGTAATCATAGAAGTAAGCAAAGCTCCTACAAACAGATAAACTGCCGTAATTTTATCAAAATAGAAATCGATAAAGAATTCGTAGTGCGACGTTCTGAAAATTGTCATTTCCTTAAGGTTTAAATCGGATGACCCGTTAAAAACCCAAACCACACCAAACAGCACGATACTTAAAAACTGGATAAAAACAGTACTGAAAGCAACACCGGAAATTAACTTTTCCTTTTGTTCCGGCAGGAAGATACTGATCAGAAAGCCCAAAAAAGGGAACAGTAAAAAAACTGAAGTATATTTTCCATGGTCTTATGCTGTTTTTAGAATGGCAATGGGCAAGTTTTCTCTGGTCTCTTCGGCTAACTTCAGCTCGTTTTGAATGTAACGGGTTTTTTGAATGGACTGATAAGCCACAAATTCTCCCTTTTCAAACATAAAAAGCTGTTTCGTTTCAGGGTGAACTACGGCCAATTTTACCCATTCATTGCTAAACCATTCGTAGGTTGACGGATTTCTGGCTATGGCTTTTTGAACTATATCCGGAAAATGTTCTGCCACCACCAGTAACCGGACAGGATCGTGAACTTCTATCATCTGACTGGGTAAGCCGGGTCGCAGGTCACCATCAATTCCGTTGGCTACTCCGATTAATCCCATGACATTATGCGGCAGTTTAGAGCCTGCACCTAACTTTTGATTATCCACCCGTGAAAAGTAATATTCTAAATTAATTCCTCCTGCCACCGGGGCTACCTGACCTAAAATAACCGTTAAGAAATCTCCCGTAGGGTCAACCTGATAATCATAGGAATTCAGGAAAGAACGCCTGTCTAAAAACAGTTGCTTGGATAAACTTCTCCTTCCGATCACGCTCATGGCATTGGTAGCATGGTTCAGTTCCGGTCTGGGCTCAAACAACGACAACGATCGTCTTTTTACCTGTTTATGTACCTTTTCGGGTGAAGCAGCGGAATTGATGGTATCAAATCTTCTGGAGCGTTCTTTGGCATTGCACTGAAGTGCTCTGGCAAAAACTTTCTGATTTTGAAGATGTAATGTATGGTTTACTTCATTTAGACAATCTTCATCATAAAATTGAATTTCATCCCGCGTTGTATCATGTAAAGCCGGCAAAAACTGTGTCGAAGCCGGAATATCAAGTCCTCTTTCTTTAAGAATCTGTCTGACTTTGGGATGATTGGCTGCAAAAGAAGCAACTTTAGCATTCACCGAACTCGGTCTGCCACAGCAGGCACCACAATCGTATCCGGCATAATGCGTGTTATTGACACTGGTAGCTCCGTGTCCGACAATATAAACCAAAGGTGAAAAATTCTTCACCAAACCAATGCTTCGCAGTAACCCTTCTACCCGATTAGCCATTTCCTCCGGGGTGAAACCGACCTGAAGCCCTTGTTCAATATCCTCTAAACCTTTATTTTCAATATGAAGTTTAGATTTTTTATGTAAATGTTTAAAGGAAGCCGTAGTAGCCGGAGACATTGAAGGTCTGAAAATATTAAAAAACAGTTTAAATGCTGAAGTAAATCCGAGTGTCTGACTGATAATCCAGCCAAAAAACAAGGAGTGTGAGTGCTTGTGATAATGCAGATCCTTGACATGCTTTTTCTTTCTGTACTCTTCTTTAATCAAATATTTTGGTGTAACCGGAGCCGGACATAATTTGGTATGAAATTTCCCGTTTACCGGCTGATAATAAAATTCAAAATTAAAAAAGGCAGCTGTTCCAAACGTAACAGCATTCGAATCCTGATGTTCAAGATGCCTTCTAAAGGAACACTCACGGTCGTCCATACAAAACAAACCCTGAAAACTTGGAACGGCTTCAGAAGAAACTGATTCCGTTTCTTTCACACTCGCCAATACCTGATCGTAGAAACTCCATTCAAAAGCCTGTTGCCAAAGCGATAAAACATCAAACAGCTCGCTGTACTTTACAGGTTCAAAAAGTTTATATTCATGAGCCCGGACTTTCAGGCCGAGCGGAGACCAGTTGCTGTTGAATTTTTTATCTAAAGCATCTATTTCAAGCAATAATTCAAATTTAACCAATTCCTGAAACGTAATTGGTTTAGCATCCAAAAGAGAACCCGGATTAGCTTCTAATGTTGCAATCATTCCGCTCCAACCCGGATGAGAAAACTGCTGATCAAATAAATAATATTCATATAGTTCTGCTTTTCCCACGATAATTTCGAGTAACTCTGAAATTGATGCATCCCTGAAGAGCAACTCCTTTGCTCTGACCGAAGTAAACAAGCCTTGCATCGTATTGCTTTCCAAGGCCTTGATTGACTCTAAAAAACCGGTTGCTTTTTCAGGAAAAGTCCACAAGGCAATCCCCTGATCCAAATAACTGCACAGCACTCTAAAAAGCAAGCTGTGCGTAGATTTTTCGAGGTTGATGGCATATTCCTTTTTCCAGTTGGCACGCAAATTCCCGATTCTGGGTCTGACCGACTCATCGTAAATTTGATACTGTAATTTATCCTTCCATATAAGGAGATTCTCTTTTCCTTTTTCTTTCCCGATTACCCAATCGAGTACTGCTTCATTGATTTCAGCTTTTTTAAACCGGTTTCTGAAATCTTCCAAAGAAAGATAGGTTTTATACCCAAAGATGGTTGTTGCCTCAGCCAAAGCATCGTGAAATCTTTTTTGCTGAAAGGCATGCAGGGTATTGTGATGCACGAAGTCTTTTAACGGATTTTGTGCGGGTAAATAATGGGTGAGGTGATGAAGAACAGCCTGTTCATCAAACCCAACAATAGTTGTTTTCATTAAGTAATGAAATTGAATTAATACATACGTTATTGGTTTTCAACAAAAGTTGAAATCCTGAAACACAAAAATGTATTAACCCAGATGGAATTTCCAGTTACAGAATAAATCGTAAAGAGGTAGTTTATGCGGCTTTATCCGTTTGAAAAACGGATTAAAGATTTGTTTTTCAATAGAGCCAAAATCAAATAAAACCGATTTGGGAAGGATAAAATTCAAATGGACTTCATCAATTTCAGACTCTGTTATTTTAGACTGGTTAACAGCGTTGACTACCGCTGCATGCTGTTGATGAACATTGCAATCTGTATGATTTTTTGAAGTCTGTTTCAGCGGGATAAATACCTGCTGGGGTAAATCCGCAGCCAATAGGCCTCTCAACGATCCGGTGTAAAGAACAACAAACGCCAACAGGAAAGTAAAGTATCCTTTGTAGCTATCCGGAACTGATTTTATTGCTCTCACTTGATTCTATCAAAACAATGTAAAATTAAATTAAATTTTGATTCAAAATCAATTTAAATAAAAAAGTTCCGATAACGTTATCGGAACTTTTAAAATTATTGCTTTCTTTCAAACTGACAACAGCTGTGAAGTTTTTCGTAATCTTCATCTTTGGCTCTGATTTTGTCCGTATCATGCCCTGCTTTGGCAACGGCTTCGTGCACTTGTTCCAGCGTACATTTATTCTCATCTATGATCAGGTGCATATCCTGATGGTCAGTATGCCAAACGGCCGACTTTACTCCTTTAACGGACAAGGCGGCTTTTTCGATACGTTTTTTGCACATCTCACAATTGCCGTTCACTTCGATATCATGTCTGGCATTTTTATTTTTCTTTTCCTGAGCTTGCACTGAAATTCCCATTAAAGAAATCATCAGTATTAAAATTAAGTTTTTCATTGAATTATTGATTTGTTATTGAATTTTAAAACGTAATCCGGCGTAATACATCGCTCCGAAAACAGGAGCATACACCATTGAACTATCAAAATACGAACCAAAAGGGTCATTGCTTCCTAAAATGGCATTCTTCTGTTTGTAATTGCCTAAGTTTTCAGCTCCCACATATATTTCAAAGGTCTTGGAAAATGTTTTGGTAATTTGAGCATTCATCACCGAAAAAGGATTGGTAAATTCCCTTAAACGATACGCTTCCGGATTGGATTGCGTCACAGGTAAACGTTGTTTTCCCATCCGGTTATACGTAAAATCAAACTTCCATTGCTGTCCTTTTTCTTTTACATGTGTTTCATAAGCAATATTCGTAAAAAACCGATGTTTTGCCTGTAGGGGTCGTTCCACTAAACCAATCGTGTAATCTGTTTGAACATCGTAAAATTTATAAGCTGTCCGGACATTAAAATGATGTGAGATTTCATAATTCAAATCTACCTGCAACGTATTGGCAAATGATTTTCCATCGAGATTATAAAAAAGCACCTGTTGCGGACTATTATCCACATCTACAACAACCTGGTTTTGAAAATCGGTTCGGTAAAAATCAACTGAAAACTCCGCTTCTCTTCCAAAAACTTTAAACCCTTGTAAAAAACTCAGCCCGTAATTCCATGCAATTTCAGCGTCCAGCCCGTAAATTTTTCCGTCAGTATCCAACATTTGAAATTGACGGGAAGAAGCGAAAAGCTGTTGGTTTTCAGCAAAAATATTGGCATTTCTTTTGCCTCTTCCGGCAGAAATTCTGAAAGTTGTTTTTTCAAAAGGTTTGTACCGCAAATGTGCTCTTGGCGTAATAAAAACACCTAAACGATTGTGGTAATCAACTCGACCGCCTAAAACATAACTCAAATCGTCATCATTACAATAGCTATATTCGAAAAATGCACCCAATGAATTATCAATTCTACTGAAATTAGTTGTATTCACAACTTCATCAAATTGGTCATATGTAAAATTCAAACCTGTTGCAAATTTGTGCAGCGTGTTACTTAAAATGGAATTATAAATCAAATTGGAATAAAAACTCCGTTGCGTAATATCGTACTGATTCAGTCCAAAATACGATTCTTGTTTATGGTAATTAAACGCATTTTGAAAGCCAAAACTCTTCCAAGGAACTTCGGGAAAAACATAGCCGATTTTTGAAGACACATCCAGTTTTTCCGTCTTGATTTCTGAACCCCAGAAATTAGTCGTACCCCTGTCTCTTTCCGGATCAAAATCCACCTGACCGGTCTGCTTATCATCTTTCATATAACGAAGGTTAACAAAACTGACCCATCCTTTTTCGGCATCGGTATATTGCCACCGGTTAATCACATTGATTTGCTGACCGATCGGATTATCTAAAAAGCCATCATCATTCATATCGTTTTTAGAAACCCGGGCATTACCGTGCAGGAACAGACTGGTTGCCCATTTATCGTTAAGCTTTTTATTAAAATGTGTATTCAGTTCAAAACGGGAATCGGTAGAACCATAGGCATTCAAAAAGAACGGAATATCGTGCTGAGGCTTTATTAATTCGTAATTTATCTGACCGGAGATGCTTTCAAAACCATTGGCCACCGAGCCGGCTCCTTTGGTAATCTGAATACTCTCTACCCACGTTCCGGGCACAAAAGACAGTCCGTATGCCTGTGAAGCTCCCCGTATAGCCGGAATATTCTCTTCCGTCATCATAATATACGGGCTGGTCAAACCCAGCATTCTGATTTGCCGGCTTCCGGAAACGGCATCGGAAAAATTCACATCGATGGACGGATTGGTTTCAAAACTTTCAGACAAATTACAACAAGCCGCTTTGAGCAATTCTTTGCTTGACATGGTTTGCACATTGGCCGGGGTGAGGTAATTTCTTTGTAATGACTTTTTTACTTTGGTTAAAGTGACCTCATCCAAAGCCGTGTCAAATTCTAACGTCTGAGTGATCGATTTGGGTTCTGTAACCTTTACCGTTACCGTTTTAAAGCCTACATAACTAATGACCAAAACGGTATTTTCAGCAGAAAAAGGAATCGAAAAATCGCCTTTTTCATCAGAAACAGTTCCGATTTGGGTATTTTGCCAATAAATATTGGCTCCCGGGAGGGGCTGATTATTGTCGAAAGTAATTTTACCGGTTACTTTTTCTTGTGAAAAAAGCACCATTGAAAACAATAAAGACAATGAAATTATAACTTGTTTTTGCATTAAAAATGATTTTAAATTAAACGTATTTCTTCACAAAAGTGAAATTCAGTTTAATTTAAAATCAGGCGTAAAAAACATATTGCGAATACAGCTTATAGAGTGGCGGAGCATTTGCATCACAGTAATAAACAAATGATTGTTCTTTAATCGACACAACGCTGTTCGCAAAAGAAGGAACATCACACGATAATAAAACCGCAACATAGTCAAAATCAAAATGCAACTGTTTGATAGTTACTTCATCAAGATCGGCTTGAACCGTTTGATCTGAACAACAGTCATCGTGGCTTTCAGCTGAAACCGCACAACATGATTTTTCTTCCGGATGGATGTCCGTTTCACAAGGCTCCTCCGTGTTAAATACGGAAGAAACAGAAGCAATGGTATCACCACAATAGTGCACATTAAATGCCAATCCGCCGGAAGAAATCAGCAGATAAAAAGCCATTATTATACTGGTGCACTTTTTAAGATTCATGTTACAAAGGTACTTTTTTTTGATTAGTTGTTTCAAAAAAATCTGTTAATTGAGTTAAAATTGAACAACTTGCCCCAAAAACGGGACCATGGTGTCAAACCCATATCGTTCTGAAATTTTTGAACGCAGTGTGTCAGCCGCTTCATTTTCGCCGTGTACCAAGAATATTTTCTGGGGTTTTTGCTTCAGTTCACTCAGCCAATTAAGCAAATCCTGCTGATCGCCATGTGCTGAAAGACCTTCTACAAGTACTACTTCTGCCTCTACCGGATAATACTTGCCAAAAAACTTAATTTCCCGGGCTCCTTCCAATAATTTTCTGCCCCGGGTACCTTCGGCCTGATAACCGACCAACATGACCGTATTTTCAGGTTTGGAAATATACCTTTCCAGATAAGACAGCACTCTACCCCCCGTAATCATTCCACTCGCCGCAATCACTACTTTTGGTCTTTTGTCATAAATCGCATTGATTGTATCTTCATAATCCGAAATCATTGAAAACGGCTTACACATTTCTTCACACTGCTGCGGATTTAATTTATGCCATTGGGGATTGTCATTAAAAACGTCCAGCACTTTGATGCCCATTGGTGTATCTATGATATAAGGTACATCCGGAATGCGGTTTTGCAAACGCAGTTGCCAAATCAGATACATAACCGTTTGCACCCGCTCTACCGCAAAACTCGGAATCACTACATTACCGCCGCGTTGCAGGGTTTTATTGATAACGGTTTCCAAATCTGACAAAACATCATTTTGAGGATGAATCCGGTTGCCGTAAGTGCTTTCTAAAAAAATATAATCTGCTTTTTGAGGCTTTTTGGGCGGAAACATGAGCACATCATCATCCTGACCCACATCGCCGGAAAACACAAGTGTTTTTCCGTCTATGTTTAATTCAACAGAACAAGCCCCCAGTATATGACCCGCCCGGAAAAACTTAAAATAACTTTCCGTTGTCAGTTTTACTTCTACTTCCTGCTTTACCACGCTGAAAAAAGGCGTTACCCGTTCAGCGTCTTCTACTGAATACAAGGGCTCAGCCGGGTGATGCTTAGAAAAGTGTTCCTGATTAGCCCTGACCGCTTCTTCTTCCTGAATTTTTCCACTATCAGCCAAAATAAGCTTGGCAATCTGTTTGGTTGGAGCGGTACAGAAAATCTTTCCGTTGAAACCCTGCTTGATCAACAGGGGTAACCAACCGCAATGATCTAAATGGCCGTGGGTCAACAGCACAAAATTAATTGAAGCGGGATCAACAGCCAAGGGCTGCCGGTTTAAATCACGTAACGATTTGATGCCCTGAAATAATCCACAATCAACTAAAATCCTGATTTCATTCAATTCCACCAACGTTTTTGAGCCGGTGACCGTTCCTGTTCCGCCTAAAAAATGAACTTTCATCTGTTACTTAATATAGTTACACAATTGATTTGCCTCAAACAAACTATTTTTTATGCGGTGATTACTCAAGCCTATTTTATAAAGCCAGTCCGACTGTTCGATAAGATCTTTAACCGTAATAACCTCCTGCATGAGCAGTTTATCCTTTTCCACTTGGGTCAGCGTAGTTAAACAAGTAACCGGATAAATTTGAGCCGTATCAATTTTATCCCGTAAACTGTTGCCTTTCGGATAATCCCAGCTCAATAGTTTTAAATTGGAGCAAACAGCAAATTTTATGGCATCCTCCGTAAAACGATTATTGGTCACAATCCAACAGTCTTGAATAGCATACATTGCATCAAAAACCGGGAAATCTTTTGCTTTCAGATCATTAAAACGAGATAAAATATACAGCGGTACTTTTACATCGGTTTTAGCATCCTGATTGCCGTGAAACTTACATTCTATCATAGCAACCACCTCTTCCTTTTTTAGAAGTACGTCCAATTCATGCGAAATACATTTCCCGTTTAAAATCAAATTGGTCTGCGTTTGAAACCCTTCTAATTCAAACAATTTAGCTACAAATTTTTCAAAATAAAACCCGGCCGGTCCCAAAGCCTGAACAGCCGTTCTCAGGTTATAGCGTGCTGCATGGACATTGGAAAACTTTTTAAGTAACTGAAAAGCAAGCCTGTATATTTTTTTAGTAGGAATACCTTCGTACAGTTCCTGTTCAATCATCTTTATCACTTCAGACACGGCACGCTCGTCTGCTCCTGATTTCCGCAGTGAATCCCTTAGTTTTTCTTTATCGAACAGAACAATCTCACCTGAGAATTTAGTAACTTTCATTCGTTTAATTTCTTCCCTTAAAGGTATGAAAAAAAGTATCAGGATTGTTTTTTCTGAAAATAAAAAGCAGGCACAAAAAGCACTAAGAAAAGAGGCTGTACAATAAATCTCCGGACATAAAAAAGCAAAAAATTGCTTTTTTCATCAAAAAAGAATACGATGCCGTAAAACAACCCCGTCAGTATAAAAAATAAAATCAGGTACAAGACCGACGCAAACTTTATCAACGACACATCTTTGAACAGTAAATAAATGATGATCAATGACAGAGATGTATTCAGCATATACCGCAACAATAAACTAAAAAAAAGTTTAACGCTGTTAAATGCAGGAAAAGACAAATTGAGGTAATCGTTTTTAAAATAGCCTCCAAAAGGATCATAAAACAATGTTTCTTCAAAAAAACGGACGAATGCCAAAGCGGACACGCACAATACGATAAAAAAAACAGTTACTATTTTAGGCTTTTTGTTGCTGTGCATAAACTGAAAATTTATTAACCCAAATTACCCATAACAAAAAAACAACCCCATAAATGAACAATGGAAAAATCACACCATGCAAAAGATGCTCCTGCTGCGGATAATGATATAAAGCAATGGCTATCAAGGCAATTCTGACTATATTAAGAATCCCGATAAGCCCCGAACCAACAAAAATAAACAATATTGTTTTTTGCCAGCTTCCTTTAAAAGCCATCACAAAAGCTATAAAAAGAATTATCACACTAACCGCATTACAACCTTCTACTATTCGGGCTACATTTTTTTCTTCAACAAAAAGTATATTGGCATTTTGTTTAGGGTGAGGCTCTAAATGCGAACTATACCCAAAAAGTTCAATACATTTTTGGGTCTGAACACTAACCAACTCCGTTAATGAGTCAATTTCATAAGAAGACGCATCAAAAGATCTCAAAAAATACTGATAAACAGAAGTCAAAAGAACATAACTCAAAAAAAATTTCAGCAGAAAAATGAGAAACGGTTTATATTGATTGAGGTATTTTTTCAAAACAGTATTTTTAACAAAAATATGTATTTTTAGGCAGTATCGATGTTTTACCTTTGCAAAAAAATTAATGCTATGAATTTTGATGCCCTAAAACCAAAAGTGATAGAATTACTTATTCGATTTGATATTTCTAAAGAGGAAAAATTACAGCACCTTTGTCAGTTTTTACATGACAACGTAGCGTATTACAATTGGGTTGGATTTTACTTTGCCGACCACCAGACCAAAACACTCCACTTAGGCCCCTATGTTGGTGCAGAAACAGATCATACCGTTATTCCGTTCGGAAAAGGAATTTGTGGTCAGGTAGCTGTTTCCAATCAAAATTTTGTTGTTCCGGATGTTTCTGCCCAAGACAATTACATTGCCTGTAGTTTTACCGTAAAATCTGAAATTGTAGTCCCTCTTTTTGTCAACGGGATAAACATCGGGCAAATTGACATTGACAGTCATGTTTTGGACCCGTTTACCCGAAAGGATGAAAGGTTTCTGGAATTTGTGAATGAAGAAGTTGCAAAGTTGTTTTAGAAAAACTTGTTCATTCAAAAAATAAAATTACCTTTGCAACCGAATTGGGAAAATCTCAATCATACATAATAATCATTTAAATAATATTGGAATGTATTTAACTAAAGAAACAAAAGCTGAGATCTTCGCTAAACACGGAGGGAAAGCTGAGAACACCGGTTCTACCGAAGCACAAATTGCATTGTTCACCTTCAGAATCAACCACTTAACCGAGCACTTAAAAAAGAATCGTCACGATTACAACACAGAGCGTTCGTTAGTAAAATTAGTAGGTAAAAGAAGAAGTCTTCTTGACTACTTAAAGAAAAAAGAGATCAACAGATATCGTGAGATTATCAAAGAATTGAATATTAGAAAATAATCAATAGGAAAGAGGTGCGAAAGTGCCTCTTTTTGTTTTATATATTTTGAAAGAAAAAAGTTTGGTTTTTCATTGGGTTACACAACAACTACACACAACAACACAACAAAACCTAATATTAATACCAAATTAAGGATTTTTTTATGATTCCAAATGTAACGAGAGAGGTTATCAATTTAGGAGATGGACGCACCATTTCGATCGAAACCGGAAAATTAGCGAAACAGGCAGACGGCTCTGTGGTCGTTCGCTTAGGTGATTGTATGTTGTTAGCAACAGCCGTTTCTGCCAGAACGGCAAACCCTGGGGTTGACTTTTTGCCTTTAACCGTTGATTATCGCGAAAAATTTGCCGCAGCCGGAAGGTTTCCGGGTGGTTTTTTCAAAAGAGAAGCCCGTCCGAGCGACAGCGAAGTATTAACCATGCGTTTAGTTGACCGTGTATTACGTCCGCTTTTCCCGGATGATTATCATGCTGAAACGCAGGTAATGATTCAGTTAATGTCGCATGACGACAATGTGATGCCGGATGCTTTAGCCGGTTTGGCTGCTTCTGCAGCATTAGCGGTTTCCGATATTCCTTTCTACAATTTAATTTCGGAAGTTCGGGTAGCCCGAATTGACGGAAAATTTGTCATCAACCCAAGTAAAACGCAATTAGAGCAATCTGATATTGATATGATGATCGGTGCTTCGATGGATTCGGTTGCAATGGTGGAAGGTGAGATGAAAGAAATTTCAGAAAAAGAAATGGTGGAAGCCATTAAATTTGCTCACGAAGCGATTAAAGTTCAAATTCAAGCACAGGAACGTTTACGAAAAGCCGTAGGCTCTCCGGAATACAGAACCTATGAAGGAGAAGTAGAAGACGAAACGGTTTATACAAAAATTAAAGCCGCTTCTTATGACAAATACTACGCTATTGCCATGGAAGCTTCTGCAAAAAGCGAAAGAGGTGAGAAATTTGCCTTGGTAAAAGAAGAAGTAAAAGCTTTATTTACCGAAGAGGAATATGCAGAAAATGCCGATTTGGCCGAATTAGTCAGTAAATACAACTATAAAACACAAAAAGAAGCCGTTCGTAACGTTATCCTTGAAAAAGGGATTCGTTTAGACGGGAGAAAAACAACCGAAATCAGACCGATTTGGTGCGAAACAGACTATTTACCTTCTGTACACGGTTCGTCTTTGTTCACCCGTGGTGAAACACAGGCATTGGCGACCGTAACGTTGGGTACTTCAAGAGAAGCCAATGTAATTGACTCACCATCTGAACAAGGTGAAGAGAAATTCTACCTGCACTACAACTTCCCTCCTTTCTCAACCGGTGAAGCAAAACCATTGAGAGGAACATCCCGAAGAGAAGTAGGTCACGGAAACCTGGCTCAACGGGCATTGAAAAACATGGTTCCTGCTGATTGTCCTTACACCATCAGAGTTGTTTCTGAAGTATTGGAATCAAACGGCTCATCTTCTATGGCAACCGTTTGTGCCGGAACAATGGCCTTGATGGATGCCGGTGTTCAAATGATAAAACCGGTTTCCGGAATTGCCATGGGATTGATTACGGATGGTCAAAAATTTGCTGTTCTTTCGGACATTTTAGGAGATGAAGACCATTTGGGCGACATGGACTTTAAAGTAACCGGAACTGCAGACGGAATCACCGCCTGTCAAATGGACATCAAAATTGACGGGCTTCGTTATGACATCATGGAGCAAGCCTTGGAACAAGCCAGAGAAGGACGTTTACACATTTTAAACAAACTTACTGAAACTATTGCTACCCCAAGAGCTGACGTTAAAAAACACGCTCCGAAAATCATCATGCGAACCATCCCGGGTGCATACATCGGTGCCTTAATTGGTCCGGGCGGAAAAGTAATTCAGGAATTACAAAAAGCCACCGGAACAACTATTGTAATCAACGAAGTAGATGAGCAAGGTGTGGTGGAAATCTTAGGAACGAATCCGGACGGAATTGCAGCTGTATTAGCTAAAATTGACAGCATTGTTTTCAAACCGGAAATTGGCGAAGCCTACGAAGTAAAAGTAATCAAAATGCTTGATTTTGGAGCAGTTGTAGAATATATAAAAGCTCCGGGCAATGAAGTTTTGTTGCACGTTTCGGAATTGGCCTGGGAAAGAACAGAAAATGTTGCCGATGTCGTTAAAATGGGTGATGTCTTCATGGTAAAATACCTGGGAATTGATCCTAAAACAAGAAAAGAAAAAGTTTCTAAAAAAGCTCTTATCTCAAGACCTCCAAGAGAGGAGAAAAAAGATAATCAGAAGAAAGATTAGTTTTAATACCCTTCTTACATTTCAACCCGATTCATTCTGAATCGGGTTTTTTTATTTCCTTTTTGTAATAAGGTTACTACATTTATGATTATATTAACAATTATCCTATATTTGCAACAAAGAGCCACCGAAAAGATTATGATTTCTTCAATACAACGCACTATACTACTCCTCTGTTTACTTTGTTTAACAACCGTTTCGGGTCAGGAATTTTCAATTACCGGAAAAATTATCGACGAGAACAAACAAGGGATTGAAGGAACAGAAATTGTACTGTTAAGTAACGGAACGATTATTAACGCTGCCATCACTGATGCAGAAGGGAATTTTGCAATACGAAATGAGCCGGGTATATATTCACTTCGTTTCTATTTTGTCGGCACGGTCATCTATCAGACCGATTTTAATTTAAACAAAGACATCAATTTAGGCACACTTCAGTCCTTTGACAATTCTACTCAACTGCGTGAAGTTGAAGTGACTTCAAAAAAGCGGGTAATTGAAAATAAAGTTGACCGGACAGTTTTTAATGTGGAAAACAGTATTCGTTCAACCGGAACAGACGGTTTTGAACTGTTAAAAGCGACACCGGGGGTTTTCATTTCAGGAAATCAAATTGGAATTGTTGGAAAAAGTGCTGTCAACGTGATGATTGAAGACAAAATCGTTAATCTATCCGGCAACGAATTAATTAACTATTTACGGGGTATTGGTTCAGAAAACATTAAAAGTATCGAAGTAATCACAACGCCACCGGCAAAATATGATGCTCAAGGAAACAGCGGATTAATCAACATTAAACTGAAAAAAGCACCGGAAGATTCTTGGGCAGTAAACCTTCGTAATTATTATATGCAGAATTCCTACCCTTCCTATTTGGGCGGAATAAGTTTTACTTTCAACAAAAACAAACTAAGCCTTTTTACCGATTATATCAGACAAAGCGGTCATGATAAATATTGGGAAAACCTAGCCAATGATTTTGAAACAGAACGTTGGGACGGAAGTACCAAAAGAAAAGATACGCGAGACATCAACCGACTTGCGTTTACATTGGATTATAAAATTTCTGAAAAGACCAATATCGGAACAAAATATATCGGATTACTCGACAATCCTGATACAGCAGACAGAAATATCACAGCTATCAGAAACAATTCTTCTGATGATATTACTTCAACTTTTTTCACAAACGGTTTTAATAAAAATGAAAGTTCAAACCATACTTTAAACGTTTATTATCTCCAAAAACTTGATACATTAGGCAAACAAATTTCGGTTGATTTTGATTATTTTAAATATACGGAAGATCAAAACAGAACGTTCACCACCAGTGAGTTTTCACCGGAAAATGTTCAAATCGGCTCTAGTTTTATAGCTAATAATACGAGCTTGCAAGACATCCTGAATTACAGCGGAAAAATTGATGCTGAATTACCTACTAAATGGGCGACCTATGGCTTTGGAGGAAAATTAAGCTTTGTGAAGAATAAAAGTAATATCGAGTTCTTTAATCTTTCCAGCGGAACGCCCGTTTTAGACATCAACCAAACAAACGATTTTGATTATACAGAAAACACTCAGTCCGTCTATGTTAACTTTAAAAAATCACTCAGTAAAAAATGGCAAACACAAATAGGCTTGCGGTATGAAAATACAATAGTAGAAGGCACGACTACTTCACTAGATGCAACACAAAATCAAGTAAATAATTTCACGTACGATCGCCTTTTTCCAACAATATACTTGACCTATACACCTAATGAAAACCACAATTTTTCGGTTAACTACAGTAAGCGAATCGGTCGCCCTATTTTTTGGCACTTGAATCCATTTAAGATATATATAAATTCATTTACCTACGCAGAAGGCAACCCGTTTTTACAACCTTCTTTTACAGATAATTATGAAATAAATTATAATTTCAAAGAAAACTTAAGCTTCAAAATTTATTATTCCAATACTATAGACGGAAGCACACAACTTCCTATTGTTCAAACAGATGGAGACGAAACAATTTTACGCTATTTCAGAGATAATTATGCAGACAGAAGCCAATTTGGCGGCACTATCAGCTACTATTTTGATAAATTTTCTTGGTGGGAGAGTTCAAATACAATTAATGGCTACAACAATGTAACTACATTTATCAAAGATGTTCCTACCGAAGCAAGAAATGGTTTTCAGTATCATTTTTTCACCTACAATTCATTTAATTTAAATAAAAGCAAATCACTGAAAGCTGAATTAAACTATGAATTTCACAGTGCGAGAAGAGAATTTTACTTCTCTGCCACTCAATATAACAAATTGGATTTAGGTCTTCGCTATGCTATCAAAGAGAAAGGATTAAATTTTATTTTATTGGCATCTGATGTTTTCAGAAGTTACCAGGCCGATTTTACAAGTGTAGTAAACAATGTAAGCCAACTCAACAACAGCTACTATGATGAAAGAAAAATTTTAGTAGGCGTAACATATAAATTTGGAAATAAAAAACTTACAGCCAATCAACGGGAATCAGGGAATGAAGAAGTTCAGGATCGTTTAAAATAATTTTTTATTTTTCTGTAACTTTTATTTATCTTATTACGTATAACCACCTGAAACTATTATTCAAGGAGAAAATAAATGAGACAGCTTAAAATCACCAAGCAGGTTACCAATCGTGAAACTGCTTCCCTAGACAAATACCTACAGGAAATCGGAAAAGTTGATTTAATTACAGCCGATGAAGAGGTGGAGTTAGCTCAACGCATCAAAGCCGGCGATCAACGTGCTTTAGAGAAGTTGACCAAAGCTAATTTGCGTTTCGTGGTATCTGTTGCCAAACAATATCAAAATCAAGGACTTACACTCCCTGATTTAATCAATGAAGGAAACTTAGGACTCATCAAGGCCGCTCAACGTTTTGATGAAACCCGTGGATTCAAATTCATTTCCTATGCCGTTTGGTGGATTCGTCAATCAATCCTTCAAGCCTTGGCAGAACAATCCCGTATCGTTCGTTTACCATTGAACAAAATCGGATCGATTAACAAAATCAACAAAATGTATGCGTTGTTAGAGCAATCTAATGAGCGTGCTCCTTCGGCAGAAGAAATTGCCAAAGAATTAGACATGACCGTGAATGACGTAAAAGAAAGTATGAAAAATTCCGGCCGCCACTTATCTATGGATGCTCCTTTGGTAGAAGGTGAAGATTCTAACTTATACGACGTTTTACGTTCTGGTGAGTCCCCAAATCCTGACAGGGAATTGATTCACGAATCACTTCGCACAGAAATCGAGCGTTCGTTAGAGACCTTAACCCCAAGAGAAGCAGACGTAGTTCGTTTATACTTTGGTTTAGGCGATCAACACCCAATGACCTTAGAAGAAATTGGAGAAACCTTCGATTTAACCCGTGAACGTGTCCGTCAAATCAAAGAAAAAGCAATCCGCAGATTAAAACATACTTCCAGAAGTAAAATATTAAAAACTTATTTAGGATAAATTTTTTCTATCACAATTGCCTTTGAATTATAAAAGTAATTCGTATTTTGCGAGTCTGAAACTGACACGCAAACACTAAAAATAGTAAAATTACAAACAGTTTAAACTGTTCGTTTTTTGATTGATGATTGAAACTCCGGCTGATTACCGGAGTTTTGCTTTTTTTGGGGAAGCAAAACTCCAGTCTGTTCGCTTCGCTCGGGTTCCCGGAGTTTTGCTTTTTTTGGGGAAGCAAAACTCCAGTCTGTTCGCTTCGCTCGGGTTCCCGGAGTTTTGCTTTTTTTAACCTGAACTCGTTTCAGGTTCTTACGCATCATTTGGGCGTACCCTCCTGACAAGCTCCAGGTCAGGCTTTCCGCTTCAAGTCCTTGCAAAAAAATTGGCTTTTTTTGTTCCAGGCTTTCCACTTTTCACTTCAATCCTTCACGTAAATCCGTTTCAAAAAGAAAATTCAGGTTTTGTACAAAACACTTCCCCGTTTGCCTTTAAAATTTTACTTTTGCACAGACAACAATCACAGACAACTCGCGAGTTGTCTCTACACAACAACACAATGAAAAAAACGTTAATTGCTCCTTCTGTTTTGGCCGCTGACTTTGCCAACCTACAACGCGACATCGAAATGATTAATGCCAGTGAAGCCGATTGGTTTCACATCGACATTATGGACGGTGTTTTTGTCCCCAACATTTCGTTCGGAATGCCGGTTTTAGAAGCAATCAACAAACATGCAAAAAAAACCATTGATGTACATTTAATGATTGTTGACCCAGACCGATACATTAAAACATTTGCACAATTAGGTTCTACAAATCTAACCGTCCATTACGAAGCTTGTACGCATTTACACAGAACTCTTCAAGCCATCAAGGCCGAAGGGATGAAAGCCGGAGTTGCTTTGAATCCTCACACGCCGGTTAGTTTGTTAGAAGACGTTATAAACGACATTGACTTAGTTTGTTTGATGAGTGTAAATCCCGGATTTGGCGGTCAGTCCTTCATTGAAAACACTTATAAAAAAGTAAAAGAGCTAAAAGAGATTATTACCCGCAACAACGCTTTAACCTTAATTGAAATTGACGGCGGAGTTACCAACAAAAACGCCAAACAACTCGCCGAAGCCGGAGCCGATGTGTTAGTAGCAGGCAACTTTGTTTTTAAAGCAGAAAATCCGATTCAGACAATATCTGATTTAAAGAAGTTATTGGGGTAATTGGCTTTTTTTTGAATTAATTGAGTCTAACGGTTATGTACTTTCGACAAAGGAGAAATCACATAAAGGAACTGATACAAAGTATTACATCAATACTGTTTCAACAAATACTTAATAATATCTGTTGTTGTTACAATCCCAACCAGCAAATCCCCTTCCACAACCGGAAGTGCGTGAAACTCCCTGGAAGCCAAAATTTCGGCGACTTCTTTTATCGTGGTTTCCGGTGAAACGGTAACCAGTTTTTTTGCCATAACCTGTTCAACGGTAAACATATTATAGACCGTTACATCCACCACTTCATCGTCATCTACAGCATCAACAAAGGAAATACGCAACAAGTCGGTGTAACTCAACATACCGATAATTCTATTGCTGTTTACGACCGGAATATGTCTTATATGGTGCTTTTTAAACAGCATTTCTGCTTTTGTCAGATCATCTCCTAAGTTAAGCCTGATTACATCTTTTGTCATGATGGTCGAAACCGGAACCTGCTTTTTCATCTTAATCCTTTTAATCGAAACAAATTTCAGCATTAATCAAAAGCGTTCAAATGATGAATATCATAGTTTAATTGATTTTTTTTTCATATATTAATCAGATTAAAAACCAATTATTTTCCTACTTTTTAATAAAAATTAAAAAATTTTAATTCGCTCGTCTATCGATTAAAGTGATAGGTTTTCTGCTTTCCGGTGTAAAAATAATCGACAATAAATCTTCTTTTTTGACCACTTCCAGTTTTGGCGTAACGCGTAATTTTGCTTTGAAATGATTTTTCACGTCATGAATAAATTGCTCCGAATTATTTTTGGTCACTATTTTAATTAAAATCTCATCCGTTCCCAATGCATTCGTAAAAATTTCAATCACGTGATTTTCCACTTCTTCAAAAGAAGCCAGCAAGTCATGCAAAGCCGGCGGATACAATGTGGTTCCTTTGTATTTTATCATGTGCTGTTTTCTGCCTACTACCGGACCTATCCGCAAAGAATTTCTCCCGCACTGACAAGCATCCGTATGCAACCGTACAATATCTCCGGTTTTAAATCGCAGAAGCGGCATGGCTTCTATGCCCAATGTGGTAATAACCAACTCGCCTGTTTCACCTTGTTTAACCGGTTTATTATCGTTATCTACTACTTCTATAATAATTAATTCCGGATGATGATGACCGCCCTGAAAAGCATCACATTCGGTGAAAGCCGTACTCATTTCGGTAGATGCATACGATGAAAACAACTGAACGGGCCATTTTTGAGTAATTTTATCTGAAAGTAATGTGGAATTAAAATCCTGATCCCGCAAAACTTCGCCAATACAAATGACTCCTTTTACACTTGATGATTTGTAATCTATCTGATGATTTTCGGCGTATTCAATTAACTTCAACAAAAAAGACGGAACCGAAATTAAATAGGCCGGTTTATATTTTAAAATAGAATCCCACTGCAACTCCGGAATTCCGGAACCAACGCGAATGACACCTGCTCCCAACTTTCGCAAACCTAAAAAATAAGCTAATCCGGCCATGAATCGCCGGTCCATGGTGGTCATCAACTGCACCACATCGCCTTTTTGAATTCCGGCACACTGAAATGAAATAGCCTCATTATAGGCCAATCTTTCCAAATCGTTATCCGTTAAACCAATGGTCACCGGGCTTCCTAATGTTCCCGATGTGGTAACATAATCAATAATTTTATCCCTGGAAACACAAAAAAAGTCGTCATTATATTCCTGCAGATCCATTTTAGTTGTCACCGGAATTTGCTGCAAATCTGCCAGCGATTGAATTGAATCTATCCCAATGTTATGCTGAGCAAACAATCGCTTATAAAAAGGCGAGTTTTGATTCAAATAGGTCAACAACTCCCTGAGTTTTTCACTTTGAAATGCATAAATTTCTTCAACCGAAGCCTTTTCTATTGCTGGAATCATCCTATTTTTTTATTTATTTTCTTTAAATATTTTTCAATTTTTTTTCTATCCGGAACGGTTGTAATTTCCTTTTGAAGTGCCTTTTTAAATTCAATTTCAGCGGCTTTATACCATCCGTTCAGATAATAGTATTCTCCTATTCGGGCATAGACCTGCCAAAAATCAGGGTTCAAGCTCTGATATTCTTTAGAAAACCCTGCTTCCAAAGTTAACTTTTCTTTTAAAACCTTATCCAACCTCCGGTCAAAAATTCTGAACCTCTCATAATCGGCATATGCCTTTGTATTTAAAAATTCATCTTCCGGAATGTTCGCTGAAGTTTTGACGGAAACGGTAAAATCGCCATTCTTTTTACTAAAAACCTCTTTCAGGTCATACGCCACAAATTCGCCCAATTGATAGGGGTTGGAAGAAACCCAAACCATCAATTGTTCCGGCTTAAAAATTACCGCATGATGAGCCCGAAGCTGATTGAGTGCTTTTTCGTTTCCGAAACCGATGTTGAGTTCGGCAAGGCCTTCTTTATTTCGAAGAACTTCGGCCATTTTTTCCGGATTCATTTTATCTTTTTCTTCTAACAGTTCAACCATACGGTCAAAACGGTATTGAGAATGACTTTCTCTGATATGCTTAATATTCCGCTTATCCGACTGATATGTTTTACTTTGAAAATGATTGGAGCAAACCAACTGACCGTAATTTTCCACTTCATACACCCCAAAATTATCGGGAGCCATTTCAATCAAAACCGCTTTTTTGTCTTTGGCACTGCCTACCATAATTGATTCAGACACAAAAACCTCTCTCTTTTTGGCAATCGCAACAGCTTCATCAATCGTAGAAGCATATTGCAGAATTTCTCGCGTTACAATTGATATAGGTGTTTTGGCCACCAGCGGAATATCTGATTTTCCGGCATTAATCGTAACGGTCAGCCCTTCGGCATTCATTCCGGAAAGCACACCAACCATTCCGCCCCACGTGACATTCATAAACGGAATTCCTTTATCCGGTTTAACGAACAGAATGATTTTGTCTTTGGCAAAATCGTCTCCGGCATAAAAATCAAAATTTCTACCGATGAGTAGCGAACCATCTTCTGATTTATCACCCCAAACCGCCATAGAAGAACAACCTACCAGAGCTAAATCCTGTAAAGCATGCCCAATGTCATGTGCTCCATGAAGATACAAACTTCTCAGGTATTTGGGAGCAATGGTATTAAAATCGTTAGAAGCATATTCAGAAACACCATAAATTTCTGTTTTAAACTCTTCCGGAATATGTAAATAAAGTTTTCGGTTATACCATTTCAGAAATTGCCTAACCAGCTTTTGCTTAAAAGTTGACGGAACCATCTCCTGGATTTTCGAAAAGAAAATTTGTTCTTGTTTTTTGAATAAATCTTCCGATAAACCGCCGATTAATAGTCCTCTCTGCAATTCGTTACCGGAAACATGCAACTCCCAAAGCTGTTGTTTGTTTTTGATTAAAAAATTTTCACCGGAAACAAAAAGCGAATCATTTTTTTTTTCGATGTTAGGCTTGTCAAATTCAGCAGAAACTGATGGCGGTTTGTCTTGTAGTGATTTGGAAATTCCACAAGACAGAAAGGCGTTTCCGGCAAACAGAAAGAGAATTATTTTGAATGCAACTTTCATTCTTTCGACCGGAGTTCATTATTGATTTTATTGACCAGGTATTCCTTTCCCAAAATCTCCGAACACGTTACTACCGCTCCGATGGTTACGCCTAAAACGCCATGCATACTGATACTTTGCCCTGTTAAGAACAAGTTTTCAATTTTTGTCTTAGGTGAAATGAATGTCTTCATCGGGTTATTGGAATCTTTTACGTAACCGTATAAATTTCCGTTATGTCCGCCAATATAATCTCGGTAAGAAAGCGGTGTGGAAGCATGCACTGATTTGATGCATGCTCTGATGTTCGGAATTTTCTTTTCGATCTCGTTTAGAAAAATTTCAATTTTATCTCTTTTAAATTTTTCATACTCCTCTCCCCTGTTTTCTTTGTTCGCTACCGTGTTTTTGGTATTTTCCCATCGTTTAACCTCATCAAAACGCATATAGGTTATCGCCGTTAAACTCTCTGCCCATACCTGATTTTCTTCTGAAACATTCATAGAAATCATGTAGCATTCAGGCCATGATTCCTGCGTATATTCTGCTGCTTTCCAGATTCGGGCAGCATCTTTTACATGGTAATTATTATAATTCCGATAAGGCAGACTCTCCGGTTTTAGCACAAGATAAATGCTGAACGGTGCAATAATCACTTCTAAACCCTGAATTCTGTCATAATATGGTTTTCTGAATTTATCTTTCCCAATTAATTTTAAGGTCGTTTTGGGTTCAATATTAGAAATAAAAATATCCCCGAAATATTCATTTCCGTTTCGGGTTCTGGCAGAAACCAATTTTGCGTCTTCATAGCCAAAACCAACCACTTCACTATGTTTATAGGTTTCTCCACCGTGTTTTTTTAATTGTTTAATGAGCTGTTTGGTAATTTGGCTTCCGCCATTTAAACACCGCCAGGCACTCTGGATATATGAATTTACCGAGAGTGCATGCACATAAAAGGGTGTTCTGTAATCATCGCCGGCATACAAAAAATTAGACCCTGCCAAAACAGCCTTTAATTTTTCATTAGGTGTTAACTCATCCAGCAACGCTTTCGCATTAATAGAAAGCACCTCGTTTTGATAACCTCCGTCATTTTTAAGGTTGTATAGCGGAAACGAGTCGCAGGCATAAACCAATTTATTGCAATACTCCCTGAGTACTTCTTCTTCTTCCGGAAAATATTTTAATAATTGCTGTACAAAATTTTCATAACCTTGTGCGTGCGGATACTGATTCGGATCGCCTTCGAAGGTGATCACATCATAACCGTCGTCATCCATCTTTTTCAATTTAAGATGTTCCATGATTCCGATATATGAAAAATAACTGTGTAAGTTTTCACCTTCAGCCAGTCCGCCGATATAATGAATTCCGGTATCAAAAATAGTTTTATCGCGAACAAACGTTTGCAGGTTACCGCCAAACTGGTTATTTTTTTCCAACACGCAAACACTTTTTCCTTCTTTGGCAAGAATAATGGCCGACACCAAACCGCCAAGCCCGCTTCCTACTATGACTACATCGTATTTCTTTTTCAAACTCACGGTTTTGTAAAAACTAATTTAGTTGTTTCTTTTTTTAAAATAATAAATCCGGCATTTATAATGGTATCTTTCAATTCAAAATGATTCAGCAAAATAATTTTATTTGCTTTAAAAACAGAATAGGTCACTATGGATTCGTCAGTTTCTGAAGAAATTAACAACGTATCAAAATTACCAATTTCTGTCTGCTCATCTACATAACAAATATCACGCTTTTTAACTAAATAACTCGTTTTTGCCACGCTTCTTTTTGTTTCATCAACAATATAACATTGCACTTTTCTCTTGGCGTGTTGTAAGGTGAGTAAAACATCTATTTGTCCGTAATCATCTGCCATATGAAGAATTTTTGCAGTTGGAGCAATATCATCGTTTAGGTTGAAATATAAACCTTTATTCTTTTCAAAATCTAATTTTACGGCTTTTATAATTTCGGATTCTTTGTAAAGAAAACTTAAAAATAATTTATTCTTAAAATAGTTTTCATCTTCTCTTTCGGTTCTGATTTTGGCAAATTCCTGTCTGAAAAGCTTGTTGATTGATTTGGTTCTTTCGGTATATGTTTTGCCAAAAGTCATATCCGACGGTTGAATTCTTTTACCGATGACCACCGTAATGTTTTCATCATAAATAATATGATCTCCCTTGGGTAGCGTTTCTGAATTTCCGTGAATATAAATCGGTAAAACATCCAGATTAAAATGTTCTGCCAAGTAGAAGGCTCCTTTGTGGAAACGTTTGACTTCGTTATCTTCCGAACGGGTTCCTTCGGGAAAAACCATCAACAAATAACCATGCTCTACCCGCTTTCTCAAATGCTCAACCCCTCCTTCTAATCCTTTTGAAACCGGATAATAACCCGCCAAACGGACTACTCCGCCAAAAACGGGTGATTTATACACCCAATCATTTACTAAATAAATTACCCGATGCGTCACCATTCCGGTTGCCAACGTATCTAAAAAAGAAGTGTGATTGGCAATCACAATGGCCGGTTTATCAAACTGCTCATGATACGGGTTGACAATCTCTTTTTTGACAAACGGATTAGAATATAAAACCGATTTCATGAACTTTGAAATAATCTTTCTGAACCAGCTTGTTCTTGTTTTAGCGTTTACGGGCAGCAAGTACAGTATAATTCTTCCGAAAAAAGAAAAGATTAAACCGCCGGTTCCATAATAAATAAAAGACAAGGTAGAGTGCGTGAGCAATCGGAGCGAAATAGGCGAATTTCCTTTTTGGGGCCGATTGACAATACAGATTTTAAACAGAATCGGGTAGAAAACAAACGTAATGATCAGAGCCGAAAAAAGACCGATTAATGATACGGCTGAAATAGATTTTAAAGCAGGATGCTTTGCAAAAATTAAAGTTCCGATAGCCAAAACAGTAGTGATAGCAGCCATCAGTATAGAAGCCCTGTATGTTGGCAGAACATTTTTTCCGTAGGTATATTCCTTTTGCAGGGCACTGGTCATGAAGATACTGAAATCCACCCCAAGTCCAAAAATCATCGTACAGACAATCGTGCTGAATATGTTTAGCTGTAAACCAAACAAATTCATTAATCCGCCCGTTACAACTCCGGTAATTACAATTGGTATGGCACTTAAAATAACCAGTTCAATTCTTTTAAAAAAGATAAAAAGAATAAGCAAAACGGCTATCAACGAATAATTAATCAAACTTGTAAAATCGTTTCGCAACTGCCCCAAAAACGTTTCGTTCATGTGTTGGCGATCAATAACAACCAGGTTTTCATTTGCCGAAATGTTTTCAATGAATTGCTCTCTCTGGTTTAAAGTCAGTTTTACCAATGAGGAAATCGTGTAAAAACCATCTTTTTGCGAAACAAACTCTTTTAGGAACAATGCTTTTACGGCTTCATAATCACTGAATTTTAACGGAGTAAAGTCTTTGTTCAACAATGCAAAGAAAGTTTGATGGGTTTCTTTTTTAAAGCCGAAAGGTTCTCCGTTTTTTATCAGGTTTTTTTCCAGAATGTCTTTCCTTTCGGGAGTCCAGAAATCATTCCATTGTTTCTTTTTCTGTTTCTGATCTTTTTCAGACAAAACCAATCCTCCGATGGAACTGAACGTCAAAATATCTTTGTTCTCTTTTTGTTTCACAAGGTCTTTATACACTGCATTGGAATGTGCCAAAGCTTCATCTATCGAGTTTCCGTAAGCCGTGAGGTAAATCGATTTTGAAGTCAAATTAGTTGCTTTTTCTAATTTGCTTTCGGCTGATTTAATTTCATCAGGAACATAATTGAGCTCAGACAGGTTGTGGTTGAAAGTGACATTTTTGAAGGTAAAAAAGCTAACCGCAACTATTATCAGACAGGAAATAATTAAGAATTTATTTTTATGAAATGAAAAAAAAGCAACTCTATCTAAAACAGAATTGGAATTTTCTACCGCTTTTGTACTTGGCTTATATAAGTGCGGGACAAGCAGGAGGGAGAAAATTGCGGAAACCATCACACAAATTGCAGCAAAAATTCCTAAATCTTTCAGGGCTTCGGAATGAACAAACAGCAGGCATAAAAAGGCAATTGCCGTAGTGCTGCTACTCATCAATAATGGCTTAACAATATCTTTATAAAGTGTTTCAACATCATTATTATGTTTGTAATGCGTGAGAATATGCAGTGAATAATCGATTGTAACCCCCAGCAAAACGGCTCCGACACTAAGGGAGATTGCCGAAATACTGTCTTTTATAAAATATAAAAAGGCCATTGCGATAATCGCTCCGAAAATGGTTGGAATAAAAATGATTACCGGCACCAACAGATTGCGGTAGAAGAAAATTAAAACCACAACCAAAAGACCCAATGAAATAAACACCGTGGTCATGATATCCTGTTTAATCTGTTTGGCATTGGCTACTGCGATGAAGGAGGATCCAAAATAAGTTAACGTTACTTTTCCTCTGAACTCAAGGTTAAGCTGCTGTTGGATTTCCTGCAGTTTTTCAACAAACACCTGACTCTTCTCTGTTTCGGTACCGGCTAATTTCGGATTGATAAACAGTAGTAATTTAGAATTGTCTTTGGTCATCAAAAACCCGTCTTTCAGCTGAAAATCATCCCCGCTATTGAGCTCCTGTAACTTTTTTAACCCCACAAACGAAAGACCTAACGGATCATTTAAAATAAAATTTTTTGCCACAATTCCGGTGGGCGAAATCAGGGTTTTATAGTTTTTTTCAACCTGAACCGCAATGCTGTCGTTGTTGAGTTTTTTTTCAATCAACCTATAATCGGATTCCTCTAAAAAAAGCGGCAGGTTATCGTATACAAATTCAACGGTTTGCTGAATATTATCATCCTCTATTTTTCCTTGAATTTCCTTGATATACTGATCGAGTGACGTTGTTTTTTCTAAAAATACGGTCGCGGTTTCAACCAAATCATCCTCCGTTCCTTCTTTATCTTTTTCAAGGATAACGGTAATCTTATCCGAAAAATTAATCTGTTGGAGTACTTTTGCCGTTACATCCGATTTTTCACTTTTGGGAATAATTCGGGTGATATCTTCTTCAAACTGAATTTGTGAGGCAAAAAATCCAAAAACACACAATACGGCAACCGCTATAGTAACAGCCAGAATTTTTTTTCGCTCGACAAAGCGATAAACTGCTATAAAGATTTGCTGCATGTTCTACTTAATTAGTTGATTTTTTGGACAGCGAAAGTAACAAATAACTTCCAACTCCAAAAACAATTGCGGCAACAGTTGCCAGAACAAAACTTCCCACAAGATATTGTGATAAATTGGATTTTACAACATCCAATGTGAGAGCGTGATCAAAATGTAGCGGTTTCGTGTTTCCTACAAAAAATGACCCGACTTTTAATGACCCGAAAATGATCAACGGAATCATCGGTGGAATACTGATGTTGGAAAAGGCAAATGACAACGCCTTGTTTAGCCGGAACAAAACAGCCAGTGAAAGGGACAAAATGGTTTGAAAGCCCCAAAACGGAGCTATTCCGATAAAAACTCCCAACGCGATGGAAGAAGCTTTTTTAATGTCTGAGTCTGCACTTGCTAAAATATCTTCCCGGATGAAATCTTTGAACCTTTTTTTTAAAAGTTTCTGAAAAAAATCCCTTGGCTTAATATAAAGTAAGGTGATGATCACTAAAACCGTGTTAAGAACACTAATGCGGCTGAAATCACGAAACGGACGAAAATGGGATACCCGTTCGTTGGGATCATACAGGATATTGATCGGAATATTTTTAACCGGGACACCTTTCCATGCCGTGCGAACAATGACTTCAATTTCAAACTCGAATTTGCGGGTAAAAAACTTCTTCGGAAGCACGTTAAGCGGGTATAATCGATAACCTGACTGGGTATCATCAAGCTTAATCCCGGTTTCGAACCAAAACCAAAAATTGGAAAACTTATTGCCGAAACTACTTTTTTTGGGTACGCCGTCCTGATTCATATTACGGCTTCCGATAAGTAAAACAGCTCGGTTTTCTTCTTCCAGGGCTTTCCAAAAAAGCGGAATATCAGCAGGAAAATGTTGTCCGTCTGAATCTATGGTAACGGCAAAATGGAAGTTTAACTGTTTTGCTTTTTTAAACCCTTCCCGCAAGGCAACTCCTTTTCCTTTATTTTCCGGAAAATGAATTTGTGTAAGCCGGAGATACTTTTGTAATATTGAAAAAGTCTCGTCGGTTGAGCCGTCGTTTACCACAATGATGTTTTGTGTATGGTTCAGCACACCGTCAATAACCCTCTGAAGCGTTTTTTGGTTGTTGTAGGTTGGAATTATAACACAGGTTTCCGCTTTAATTTTACTGTTGACGTTTGTTTCCATAAAATCAGGGTTAGTTTGTGATTAACTCCTTCTCTTGTGCGGTAAACGATTTTGATTGCAGAACAAACCCTTTTAAATGCTCTTTGAAGGATTTGTTCTGCTTGTCAAATGTTGCTAAAATCAGCTTTTTATCTTCTTCTATATTAGCTCTGTAATTAAGAATTTTAGGCGTATTTTCCTGAATACTCAACCGAATCAGCCTGATTTCCGTATTGTTCGGTTCTGCTTTTACAGCTTGTTCAAGCATTGCTGCCCCTTTTATAAAAAGGTCTTTTTTTATTTTTCTGTCTGATGCAAATTTTGCCTTCAATGCAAACGAAGCTCCTTTGTAAGCCAGCATGATTTTATTGTCTCCGGTATAACTGGCCATGCTATCGTTGAACTCAGTTGCTTTTTCCTTAGAATTTGAAGCAAGTATATAATCTTCTCTTACGCTTGTCATATCTTGAAAACCGGAGAAAAAGAATAGGAATACTATGGAAAACAAAGATTTCAACTTATGCTTTTTGGTATGTATTGAATAATTTTAAAGCTACTGTTTCGTCAAAAAAAGTGGTGTTTTTTACTTTAATTTCCGAATCTAACGTTCCGCTTACCTCTAACTCTAACCGTAATTTTGCATTGACCTCCGGATTAATCAATGCCATAAACTTAACATTAGACGAGCTTTTTAAAATCAGAGAGCTCCCCAGAATTTCCTGTGTAAGTTCTTTGATAATCTGCATCATACAAACCCCCGGCGTCACCGGATTTCCGGGAAAATGACCTTTAAAAATGGCATGTTCTTTATTTAAATGCACAGTGGCATCATACTTTTGGTCTGTAATTTTATCAATTTGTTCAACGGTATAGAAATCCTTTAACAACATGGGCTTATTTTTATATGAAATATAGGTTTTTTATTTTAAATCGAACGAATACGAAACACCAACCTGAAATAATTGATTCAGTTTTACTTCATCAAAATTTCCATTCCCGTTTTCGTCGTTGTATTCGTTATAATTGTCACCAAAGATATCCACTATCCCTTGTTTAAAACGGACATCAACCGCTAAACCGTTTTTAAATGTATATCCGATTCCACCCATCAAGGCAAAATCAATTCCGATTAATTCATCGCTAAAAAAAGTGGGTAGATTATCCCCTACTTTGATGTCGATAGTCGGACCGACCAATACATTAAATCCTCTGCCAAAAGTGAATTTATTTGTCACCCCCACTGACAGGTAATCTATCGAATAGTTTTCACGACCGGCTTTAAAACCTTGTCTGGAATAAATTAATTCGGGTTGAAGTGAATAAAAATTAACAAATTTCAATTCCAATTGTCCTCCTACAAAAAAATCAGTTTTTGAATCAACTTCAAAATTAGTGACCCTGGAAATATTTACACCGGCTCTCAATCCCGGTTTAAGTTCAAATTGTGCTCTTGAAACCAGAGTTCCTGAAAAAATAAAAACAAAAATTGCCAGACGTTTTATCATGATAAAAAAATCGGTTAAGGTTTATTTAATATCAAAAGTATATGAAATTCCTAATTGAAACAGAAAGTTAGTATTATAGTTGCCTACACTTTCCGAATAACTGCTAAAATAGTCTGTTTCATAGATATCAATAATCCCTTTTTTTACCCTTGCTTCAAGCGACAAATTTTGAGTGACATTAAACCCTAATCCAAACAAAAAAGCTAAATCAACATCTGATTGCGAATATTTGTTTTGACCCGCCTGAAAATCAATTGTCGGTCCTAAATGCATGTTGAACTTATCGTTAAATGTAAATTTATTCACAACGGCAAATGAAATGTAATCAACAGAAATATCTGCTTTAGAACTAACATACTGGCCTGTCTGATTATTATAATTTTCCACCAACACATCATTGCCCCCTTGTTTGGAATAGCTTATTTCCGGTTGCAGTGTATAGTGCTTTGTAAGTCTTAATGCTCCGAATCCAGCCACATAAAAATCCGTTCGCGTAGAAGCATCCGACTGGGTAATTTTAGAAAGATTTAAACCGGCTCTAAGCCCGGGCCTAAATGTTACTTGGGCGTTTAATTGTGTTAATCCGAAGAAAAACAAAAAGATAAAAACAATTTTTTTCATAGCTTGATTATTTAATTACTGATTTGATTTAATGCAATTCTTAACTTGATATTCTGGTGTTCAATATTGATTTTTTCCGCAAAAGTAGTGTTTTTCCCTTCAAAGCGAATGATCACTTTCTCTTTTGTTCGGGTAGTGTGTGTCAGTTGTGTTATCCTTGGTGTTGGTGTTGCTTTACTTTCGGTTACATAATTAAACCGTTTACCAGCTTTTGTTTTATAGACTCTATTTGACTGATTTTCAAAAACTTCCTCAACAACATAATGTTCTCTGAACACTAGTCTGAAATCGTTCTTTACTGTATTAAGCACAATTTTTTTATTCAGTTCATCCACACAATAATTCACCTTAAAACTGTTTTCAGAAACTTCAAAATCAAAAAGGGTATTACCGAAATCTGTGGTTAAAACCACACGGTGAATCGAGTCGTTCATTTTTTTGGCTACAAAAATACCGCCTAATTGTTTTCCATACACTTCTATCGTTGCTTTATAAACATAATCTTTTTCGGGATCGGAAAAATAAAGATTCTGAACGTTTTTCTGATCACTTTCAATTTTAGTTGCACTGGGAATTTCATACGTTTTGCATGAAACAAACAACAGCATCAAACCACTACTGATTAAAAACCGCATCATCAAATTGGGCATTTAGTTGTTTGTTTTTAAAAACAATTCTTGTAAAATCATCAGAAGGTTCGATTAATCTTACTTGAGCAACGGTTGATTCTCCGGTCGGAAAAAATAATTCAACCCATTTAATGTACTTTTTTACGGTAGCCGTTTTGGGCGTTAATCTGGTGATGTAAAACGCTTTGTTTTTAAAATATTCGATAGAAAACTCTTCGTCATCAAACAGGTTTCCGCTTACACTGCCTACAATAAGTTTGTTTATTTTTTCAAACATTTTACTGTTTCCGGCATTGATGCTGCTTTTTTTACCCTGGTCATTGATATAAACCTTGTTGTTTTTAAAAATAATGCTGTATTGATACGGATGGGTATATTGCCAATTTAACAGATTCGGTGATTTTAAATACATCTTCCCGGAAGTTTCAATATCTTTTGACAAAAAACTCAGGTGTTTGTATTGAATAAAATCTGTTTTTAATGATTTGATGGTTTTGGTTTCTTTTTCTACAGCCGTTTTGAAGGCCGTGATTTCGGCGGCGGACATTTTCTGTTCTTGAGCAAAAACAACGAAATTCATCCCTAAAATAATAAGCAACATTCTAATTTTCATAAGCCGAAAGATTTAAAAGTTCATCCACTGAAACAATAGAATAATTTTCCGATTTCAAAAACAGCAATAACCGTTCCAATACATTGACCGATTTTTGAGACGTATCGTGCAATAATATAATTCCGCCGGGTTTAACTTTTCTTTTTACCCGTTCAAAAATAGTATCTTCACTTTCATAAACCGTATCCAAAGAGCGGATATTCCAGCCAATCACATCGTGTCTTGTAACTGAAACTGCTCTGGCTATCATAGGATTGGTTACACCAAACGGCGGACGGAAAAATTTCATTTTTAATCCGGTTAACTGATGAACTAATTTTGTTGTCTTCTCAATTTCATCAGCTACTTTTTGAGAAGAAAAAAATCCGAAATTTTCGGCATGAGCATAACTGTGATTCCCTGCCAAATGACCGTCTGCTATAATCCTTTTAAAAAGCTCAGGTTTCTTTTCTATTTGCTTTCCAATACAAAAAAATGTGGCTTTTGCGTTGAACTGCTTCAACAGCTCCAACACTTTTTCGGTCATTTCATGCGGACCGTCATCAAATGTCAATGCAATTTCCTTGGTTTGAGGATTTGGTTTAGCACAATACGCTTTTATAAAATAATTCAATTGGATATCGAATGAACCCCATGCGGTTAATCCCAGCCAAATTAAAAACAGTACGAAAAAGAATGTCCAATGAACCGCCGTATGAAGGTTAATGATGGTTAAAACCAATACAACAGTCACACAAAAAAGAACTATTTTTTTATGTTTCAGCATTTTTTAAGCAAAGTTAAACTATGGTCTTTCCCCCGGTATTGATTATACAGTAAAACCGTTTGATAACGAGCTTTTTCAAAAGAATTCATTTTTACGGCGGCAGGAATTGTTTGCAACTTCATGACGTTTAATGCCATCCAAAGTGCAAAACCGGAAGCCGTATAAAACTCACCACTCAAATGTTTGTAATAGGCTTGTGGCGTTGTGCTGAATAAATTACTGACTTGATTAAAATAAACATCAAATTCTACATCACCATTATTTCCAAGCACAACCAGATCAATTTCGTTTAAACTGATTTTATGGTTGCTCAAAAATGTTTCTACATACTGCTGTACTTCTTCAATTTCCAATGAATTTTGTATTGAAATAGCTTCTAACGTTGCATAAGAACTCTCTTTTTGTTGATTTTCCAACACAAAAAAACTTGTTCCTTCGCCCAAAATCATTCCTTTAGAGGTTGGGTTTAAAACCGAGAATGGTAAGTCTTCCTGTTTTTTGAGATTTCCGGCAATGTGCTGCACATCGATATAATGTTGAGCTGTTTCGTCAATTCCGCCAACTAAAACCGAATTGGCCTGGTCTGACTCAATCTGAAGTTTGGCATCGAGCAATGCGGTTTCAAATGAAATTGCTCCGTTTACATACGTAAAATTATAACCTTTGCATTGTAACCCAAGTGCAATTTGTCCGGCAACCGTATTGTGCGTGGATTGTATAAAAGAAGTTGGTGTTAAAAACTGTTCGTTATTATCTAAAATAGCCTTCAGGAATTTTTCGGAATCTTCCAGACAACCTAATCCGGTTCCGGTAATGATGGCATCCGGCACAGCAAGATGGGCTTCTTGTAAAGCATGAGTAGAGGTAAAAATTCCCATCTTTACGCCTTTAGCCATTCTTCTGATGAAAGATGGCGAAATAACTTCGGCGTAGGAAGGTTGTTTTGCATAAACCACTGTTTCTGAAGTATTGATTTCAACTTCTGTCAAAAAATCGGAATCCACCGTTTTTTGTGTCGAAATACATGCTACTCCATTGAAATAACTCTTTTTCATTCGCTTTTAGAAAATAGAACGGTTGAACAATTTCCACCAAAACCAAACGAATTAGACAATACATGATTTATCGCTTTTTCTTTTAGTGTGGTTTGCGGAATCAAATTAAATTCTTCCATTGGTTTTTTAAAATTCAGATTCGGAAAAACCAAATTGTGTTGCAAGGCCAAAATGCTGTAAACTGCTTCAATGGCGGCGGCGGCGGCTAACGTGTGCCCCGTAAAAGCTTTTGTTGAACTAAAATCGGGCACATTATTGTTAAAAATTCTCAAAATAGCTCTGCCTTCCGACAAATCATTATTGGGAGTTGCCGTTCCGTGTGCATTAATATAATCTATATCCTCGGGTTGAAGATTAGCCAATTTGAAAGCTTTTTGCATAGCTAAAAAAGCACCTTCTCCGTTTTCTGAAGAAGCCGTTTGGTGAAAAGCATCGTTGGCATTGCCAAAACCGCTTACATAAGCCAATACTTTTTTATTGTTTTTTTGTACGATTTCATCGGATTCTAACACCAGAAAAGCGGCTGCTTCGCCTAGATTTAATCCTTTTCTGTCGTTATCGAATGGTGTGTTATAGGTGTCTGACAAAATCATCAGGGTTTTAAATCCGTTGATGGTGAATTTTGCCAACGCGTCGGTACCGCCCACAATCACACGATCTAATTGACCGGATTGAATGAGTCTGCACCCCAGCATAATGGCGTTGGCGGCAGAAGAGCAGGCGGTGCTCACTGTGGTTACCATCCCTTTTAAACCAATGTAATCGGCTATCTGATTGGATGAATCGCCGGCATCATGACTATTGATGTATTTTTTGAGCGACTCATCTTGATAATAGTCATAAAAATACTTTTCGTTTAAATCCATTCCGCCTACGCTTGTGGCAGAAATAAATCCGCTACGGCAATCATTAATATTGCTGATATTGGCATTTTCAATAGCTTCGCGAACAGCAACAGCTCCTAATAAAGTTGTTCGGGAAAAATTGTTATCTGCAGATAAATCGAGTTTTTGGGCTAATTGTTGGTTGGTTAATTTAATTTCACCTACCATAATTACCTCTTTGTGAATGGTTTCTAAATTTTCGATAGTGGAAATCCCGGTTTTTCCGTTTTTTAACGACTGAAAGTTTTCTTCCACAGAATTTCCGATCGAAGAAATGATGCCCATTCCGGTTATTGCAACTCTTTTATTCATTAAAAAACACTTATTTTGTGCGGTTAGCAGCGATGAAATTGGCCATTGTTTCTACTGATTGAAAGATGGTTTTTCCTTCTTTAGGATCGGTTAATTTAATGCCGTAATCTTTGTCTAACAAAACGATTAATTCAAGAGCATCGATTGAATCCAATCCGATTCCGTCTCCAAAAAGAGTTTCATGGTCGTCAAATTCTTCCACAGAAATATGTTCTAAATTTAATGCTGCGATAATTTTTTCTTTTAATTCTTGCTTTAATGCTTCCATATCTTTATTTATTCTTTGTTTTATTATTCTACCAGAAAAAGTTTTGCCAGGTACTTTTCTTCAAAAAATTCTACCCATCCGCAAAGCACTTTTGATGCTTTTTTACTTTCTAAAAGCGATTGGGCATACTGCATCAAAAATAGTTCATTATTCTCTTCAAATACAAAAAAAGCATTTTCCGATTTCAACTGATGCCTGATGCTGATTTCACCTACACAAATATTTGGCAACGTATATACAAAAACAGCCGGACTCGGAAAATAATTTTCCTTATCACCTATTGATTGCTGGTATTTTACGTCAGTGTCTAAACTGGACGATTGGTTGGCAAACACCAAGGCAATATTGTTTTCTGCCCGGGCTATTAGTTGTTCATTCAGCACCATTTCCGAGGCCAAAAATGCTAATTTACTCAAATTGTCCATTTTAAAAAATTTCGGGTAATCCATTCCAATATTTTTATAGGCTGACTTGGCAAACTCTGCAAAGGTATCTGTTGCTGATTCAAATATTTTTTTATCGTCAATAAAAATTGTATTTGATTCAATCCTGCAGGAAACGGATATGTTAAACCGGCTTTTCAAGTTAACTTACTTTTTCAAAAATTACAGCGGTATTACATCCGCCAAAACCCGAAGCTGTTTTTAAAAAACGATTGATTGGGCAGGTTTTATGCTCTTTTATTACCGCAACAGGCTGTGTGGTTCCGTTGTTTTGAAATCCTTTTGATAAAATCAATTGGTTTTGTCTGGCACTTTCTATAGCAATAACGGTTTCCAGCAAACCGGAAGCCCCTAAGGTATGTCCGTAAAAACCTTTGAGGCTGTTTACCGGAACATGTTGCAAATGTAACCTGTTGAATGCAATCGCTTCCATTTCGTCATTATATAACGTTGCTGTCCCGTGGGCAGAAATATAATCAATACTGTCGGTGTTACAATTTGCTTCAGTCAATGCACTTTCGATGCTTCTGAACAATCCTTCTCCTGTTCTGGATGGTCCGGAAATATGATTGGCATCGTTGACAGCTCCGTCACCGCAAATTTTCACACTTCCGGATACAACTTTACTCATATCGGAAGTAACATAAACTGCTGCCGTTGCTTCGCCTAACGTCACACCATTTCGTTCTGAATCATACGGTTTACAGGGCAATTCGCTCATGGCCTGAAATGAATTAAATCCGGACAGTACAAATTCTGAAACCTCGTCGCCGGCCACAACAAAAGCATCATCATAAGCTCCAGCCTGAATCATCCGTTTAGCAACGGCAATAGCTAAAATACCCGAAACGCAAGCGTTTGAAAGCACAATCGGTTCGGTTGTAAAACCAAATAATGCACTTATTTTTTTGGCTAAGAAGGCCAATTGAGCTTCTTTCAACGGATTAGATTCTAATTCTAACGAACTGATATTTCCTTTTGTGGTAGAAAAAACAAAAGCTGTTCGGTTAGAAATTTGATGTTTCTCAACCAAAGGCAACAAAGCCAGCAGCAGCATTTTTTCTAATCTGGTAAACTTTTTATCCGAAACAGAAAAAGGAAAAACAGTAGAATTAAAAACCTTATCTAACTGAACATTCGAAATGACAGAAGCATAAAACTGATCTAAATTGCCCACATTTTTGTGTAATTGAATACCGCTGCTTTCTTTTTGAAGTGCATCCCAATTAGAATCAACATCAAATCCCAACGGGGTGATGCAATTGGTTTGGGTAATATAAACACTTTTGTTATTCATTAAAATATTATTTCAAAAGTCCTACTTTTCGTTTCCACTCCTCATAAAAGGGTGGATTATTAAGCGATAAATTCCCGCCTGCATCTACAAAAACCTGGACTGTTTCGCCGGTGCAAGCCACTTCATTATTGGCACCAAAAATCTTATATCGGAAAATCATTTTGGCTGCCGGTGTATCTACAATAGTTGTTTCGATCCGGGCCACATCGCCGTAACGCAAAGAAAGTTTATGTTCGCAAACCGATTTTACGATGGGCGTTGTATAACCGTGTTTGTGCACATCGAGATAAGAAATGCCGTGTTCACGACCAAAAGCTTCTCTTCCGTCTTCAAAATACGTAATGTAATAACCATGCCACACAATTCCGAGCGGATCGGTTTCGTTGAACCGCACCCTTATATTTTTGGAAATGGTTAACTGCGAAGCTTCATCATACTGCTCTTTTCTTTTTGTCATAAGCAATTGCAAGGGTTACTGTAATTATAAAAAACAAAAGTAATAAACTTATTTCCGGCAAAATAGCAAAAAAACCGCCGTTTCTGAGCAATACGTCATAAAATGCATTCAACCCCCAGTTCATCGGCGATATATGTGCCATAAACTGCATTACTTTGGGCATTGCAAAAACCGGAATCCAAACGCCACCCATCGCCGCTAAAATGACTACCGATGTTGCTCCGAATGGTGCCGACTGCTCTTGGGTTTTGGCTAATGTGCCCAATAAAATTCCAAAACCAACTGCCGCTAATCCTGCAAAAACAGCTACGATACTCATCAAAAATAATTTCCCGTTCACATCAAGAGCCGGCAAGCCGAGGTGCGGAAAAAGATAAATACCGACCGCTACCATCAAATAGAATTGTATGATACAAATTACTAAATACGTAGCGGTTTTTCCGGCAATAACCACTGCATAAGGAACGGGGTTGGTTATTAACCGTATGTGTGTGCCCTGATTTTTTTCTTTGACAATATTGATGGAAAGCGGCACTACGATAAAGAAAATGGCAAACAACGTCCAGGCCGGTACATTGTGCTGAACCGAATTGGGCAAAATTTCTTTGTTATTGATTGTTGGTACAATCTCCTGAAAGGAAATAAAACTTTCCTGTTCAAAAACGGGGTCGTTCCCTTCGCCCAATTGTTCTTGGAATGTATTATAAATCGAACGCGTTTCTATTTGAGAAATCATTTTATCGATGGCATTTTTCACTCCGTTTTTAAACGATAACTGTGTGGCCGGATCAAAATATAATTTTATTTCTTTGGATTCGATTTTTTGTTTTTCTACCTGAGAAGAAACGGAATCGGTTAAACCAAATGAACTAACAATGCGATCTACATTTTGATTTACTTTTAGCTGAAGATCTGAGCTCAATTTTTCAGGAATAATTATTGCCAGCTGATACTTTCCTTTAAAAACGGCTTCCCGGGCAGCTTCTTCCGTAATATTTTTTCCGCTTAGTTGCGAAAGCACCTCAAACGAACCGCTTTCGTTCAGGTTTTTCCGAACAGTTTCAGAAATTGTGTCGTTGTCATAATCTACCAACAAAATCGGAATTTTTACATCCGACATCGATTTATACGTGCCATCCTGAATGAGTGTGATGGTTATAATGAGGATCAACGGCATGACAAAAAGAATTACCAAACCACCAAAATCTCTCTTGAGCAACAGTGTTTCTTTGTAAACCGACATAAAAAACTTATATAACATCGCGAAGCTCTTTTCCGGTTAATGAAATAAAAACATCTTCTAAATCGGAAGCATTCTCTGTTTCGGAAATCAACTGTTTCGGTGTTCCCTGAGCAAAAATTTTCCCTCTGTCGATAATAGCAATCTGCGTGCAGAAATCCTGTGCTTCCACCAGATGATGCGAAGTGTAGATAATGGTTGTTCCGCTTGCATTGAGCTCTTTTAAGTAGGCTATAATTACATTTTTAGACTGAACATCTACCCCAACGGTTGGCTCATCTAAAAACAAAACTGACGGATTGTGTAAAGTGCCGGCAATCAGGTTAACCCGCCGTTTCATACCGCCCGAAAATGTTTCTACTTTTTTATCGGCAAATTTTAGCAAACCCAAATGGTCTAACGATTGTTCTACTTTTGACTTTAGTTCTTTTCCTTTTAAACCGTACATACTCCCAAAATACAACAGGTTTTCTTTTGCCGTTAAAGTGGGATATAAAGCATATTCCTGTGGAACAACACCCATTACTTTTTTTATTTCGGTGGCGTTTTTTTGATAATTTAATTCTTTGACTGAAAATTTTCCGGATGTAGGTTTAATTAAGCCGCAAAGAATGGAAAGTAACGTTGTTTTTCCTGCTCCGTTTGGCCCCAATAATCCAAAAATTTCTTTTTCTTCAATAACCAAACTCAGGTTGTTGATCGAAAAATCATCGGCCTCCTTATACTTTTTAAAAAGCTGTTCGATATGGATTACAGGTTGCTTCATAACAATCTAAATGGCTTTTTTAAGCGTTTTAAAGAAATTTTCCTCCAGATCAGCGATATGCAAAAGTTCTCTAGAAAGACTATTGTAAACATCGGTTTGGCTACTTCTGTTTTTATAAACCCGTGATGCATTCACGGCAAAATCTCTCCACAAATCACCAATCCGGGTCATTTCCTTAGAAAGTTCATAAAGTTTTTCATTTTTTAAAACGGTAGCTGCTTCCTGCAAAAAGGCGGCATAAATAAAACGAAAACCTCCGCCTCCGGTACCGATTTCCTCTTGCATCCTAACCATTTGTGCGAGGTAATGATTGGCCGTTTTATTTCCTTTCTTTTGAGCCCATTTCGGGATGTTTTTTGCCACCATCCGAATTCCTTTTACTCCCACAACAGGAACGGGTGCCAACATTTCCCGGCAGGTATTTTTGATCCCTTTTTTAATTGCCCGTTCCCAATCAATTTCATTTGGAATATGAACGGGATAATACATTTGTCCTTTGGGAGCTAATGCCCCTTTGGCAAAACGCACTTTTTCGAGTTCAGCTTCCGTTAATGTGGTTACGGTTTCCATAACGGGATCGCTGATTAAAAAATGATTGTCTTTCTTGCCGTACACTACCAAATTATGCGCATTGAAGTGAAAACGGTATTCGTCCGGAAAATAGGTTAAATGATAAACACCCACCTGCAAACCGGTTGGAATATTCTTTTTTAAATTTTCTTCTAATGCGGTTTGAGCACTTTTCGCATCAGAAAATTTGATGCGTTTTACCTTTATTCCGAGTCGTTTTGCGGCTCGATTAAAGATAAAACCCGGCATCGGTCTGTAGCTGATTGCCGGAGCATGATTTACTTTTAAAAGCGGAAGATAGAAAAATAAGATTCCGGATCCTATCCCGAAAACCATCGGTTCGCTGATGTTGATACCCTGATGCTTCAAGAGATTGGAAGCAACACCATTTTCGCAATGTGCGGATTGATGATGAATAAAATTGGTTTCCATTATTCTCCTTTAAAATTTTTCAGTTCTTCGACAGAAATCTCGAAAGCGTCGGCATATTTTGATAAAACGTTATTGCTTAGCCGTTTAAAAACAGAAGGTTTTCTGTGTCTTTTTACTCTCCAAACCCACATACCCACAAAAGAAGACAGGATTACCCAATCCATTTTATGCACTTCCATAAAATAAACAATCGGACTTGATGTTCCGTTTTTAACCGCTTCTTTTGCTTTTTCTATCCGTTCATTTATATCTTGAAGAGAATTTTCTAAAGCAATGGTTTTGGGTTCCCACCCGGTACTCAAAGCTGTGGTATAGTTGCCGTTTTCATCGGTTGCATAACACAATTCTTTGATGTTATTTTTAGACAGGTTGCCTTTATCCTGGGGTACTTCTTCCTTTTTCATTAATTCGTTTTTTGGATAAACAGGTTCAATTCAGCTTCAAAAAGTAATTTGCGTTCAAAATAGGTCGTACATTTCATACTGCAAATCTTATATTCATCGGCATCAAACCGGGAAATGAGCGTCGCCTTAGTCTGAATTATATTTCCGGCCAGCGGCAACGAATGAACCTGAAGTTTTTTGATCCCGCTGATAAATCCTACCACGCGAACACCTTCTTTTTCATTGTGGTCATCATCTACAAAATAGGATTTGGCCACTATAGATGAGCAGGTTTGAGCCGCATTTTCAATTAATCCGGTTTCTGAAAAAAATGAATTTTCCACAAAAAGATTATCCTCTTTGATGTTAAAAACCGTTTCCACCTCATCTTCAGAAAATACAACAATATGATCTACCATTAACATCGGCTCACGATGTGGCAGATAATGTTGTATTTCGATTAAATTTTCCGGCGGCTGCATAATTAATTTGCTAAAACCGTTTTCATTTGTCCTTTGGCTATTTCAATTCCGTTTAATCGGGATGAAATATCGACCAAAGTCACACCCATAAACTCCTGAAGAACGGTCACTGTTGTTTCAATTTCTTCATTTATTTTTGGCAATTGGTTGATTTCGATGCTTTTGATAGAACCGATATAACCCACCGGAGCGGGTTGTTGTTTTAAATAAAACTGGTATCCGGTATATAAAGCCACTGATTGTGCCATGTGTTCGATTAATCCGGACTCCTGAAAAACGGTCTCATTTACAAAAATATTGCTTTCAGGAACCAACAATCCGACCACAATTTCATTCTCTTTAAACCTGATCAGTTTATCCACCATGACAAACGGAAATTTTTGCGGAATTAAATTTTCCACAAAATGTTTATCTACTATCGGCAAAGCAATATTTTCCATTTAGCAAACAGTTAAATAAGCATAGGCATAGGAGAAACGGCCACTCTCAGGAACTGAAAGCAGTAATTTATCTCCTTTTTTTAATTTTCCGGAATTCATGATTTCTTCCACCATCAGGTAAATGGAAGCAGAACCAACATTCCCCACATGCTTTAAGTTCATAAACCACTTTTCCATCGGCATTTCGATCCCGCGATCGGCTAATGATTTTTGAAGCTTGTCTACAAAATAATACGAGGAAACATGCGGAAGAAAATAGGTAATCTCGTTCGGATTCACCTTATTTTTGTCTAAAGCAGCCTGCATACTTTCCGCTCCTTTTTCCAAAATATATTTATCTAATAACTTTACGTCCTGTTTGATGGCAAAAATAGATTGTTCGAGCCATTCATTAGAATGAAAATCGCTCCACGGTCTGATTTCGCCATTTTCCAACTTATCTCCGCCGGCATACATACAGGCTTCCAGTTCATGAGCATACGAAAAAGCTTCCATCCATTCAATTTTTAACGGATTTTTGCCTTTTGGCTCATTTTCCAATAAAAAAGCGGCTGCACCGTCAGACAGCATCCAACGAAGAAAATCTTTTTTAAAAGCCAAAATAGGGTGCTCTTCTATGCTTTGTTCATGCACAATTTCTGCTTCATACTTATCGGCCAACAGCCACGTTGAAACTCTTTCTGAACCGGTGCAAACGGCATTTTTAGAATTTCCGGATTTAACTGAAAGATAGCCAAATTTTAAAGAGTTCATTCCGGCATTGCATACCCCCGATGAGGAGTTCAGTTCTACCGATTTATTTTTCATCAACCCATGCACCATAGCGGCGTGGGAGGGCAACAAATTATCCGGCGTAGATGTTCCGCAGGAAAGCACCTCTACATCAGAAGCGTTAAACGAGTCATCATACAATGTTTCTATTGCCAGATTAGTTAATTCAGCATTGGTATGTGTAGGGATACTATTTTCATTCAAAGCATAATACCTTGAAGTAATTCCGTTTTTTCTGAGGATAATTTTTCTAGCTTTTGAAGCGGAATTATTAATTAAACCCAAAAACGATTCCATTTCGTCATTAGAAACAGCTTTATTTGGCAAAAATTTTCCGGATTTTGTTATGTAAACGTCAAACATATATATTCAGTTGTCAGATCAAACTCCTTTATAGTAAGTTTTTTCTTTCTTAATTTGGTTATTTTTAAAAGGAATTGAAAAAAAGTGCAATATATACACAATTGGGGAAATTATCCATATCGCTACGAACAAATATAGGTTAAAGAATTTTAACCAGGTTGGTCTTGAATTCGTTTTTTTTACGATAAAACCGGCCCATTTGGTAAACATTTTATTGGCTTTTTTATCCATTTCTATTAAAAAAGGCCTGATTTCAACTGCATCATTACTTACGAGTTCATTTTGAAGAGAATCAAGTTGATTCATTTTTAAATGTTTTAAGATAATTTCTCCAAATTTTGATGAATTAGTAATTTCATCATCTGAAACCCCGGGTTTTGGAAAAATACCAAGGTATTTTGTCTGTTTTCCGGTAAACATCCAGTGAACAATTGTAATAACACTGATATGATTGATGTGCCTATCCACCAAAGCAATATTGCCCACCAATTTGGCATTTGCATTTTTCAGGATATGCTTCATTTTTTCCTGAGCCATAACCCACATATTCCGGGCACCAATAACGGTGACAACAGGGGTATTTTTGACAATATACTGACCAAATTCACTACTTAAAAAAGAATTAACTGGTATAGAAGGTGTTAGATACCAAACCTGGTAAGCCAAAATAACCAAATCATATTTTTTTTCTGAAAGTTCTTGCGGAGGCTGTTGAATTGGAGCCGGAATCTGCAAAAAAGATTCGGGAAAGGCATTAAAAAAATCAGCTTTTGACCATGGAAAAGGAAAAGGTTTTTCCATTTCAATGTTGTAAAAAGTTACCGAAATCGCTTCATCATTCAAGAGCGGTCTGGCTATGTTCCGGGCTATCTTTTCCAATTGCCCGGATTGGGTGTAATAGATTACAATAACGTTTTTCATTCCTTCCTTATTCCTTTCGTTGGTTTTTAAAGATATTAAAAAAAATAAATCTACCGGATTAAATTTTCACTTCTTTAAAGTTTCTGATTTTGTCTTCTCTTTTGGTTCGTACATAATCATTCCAAGTGGAAGGATCTTCAGCCTCAAAAATGGTTATCTTCTGCGTTTTATCTTCAATAAGAAAATCGGTGGATTTACAGTTTAATATGCTGGCTGCCGCTTCCAGACCGGAATAGCTTGCTCCTGTTATCCCGTGTGACAACGTGCTTGCTCCACAATGATAAAGATTCTGAAACTCCGTTTTATTTTTGTAAGCAAAGGGGCCTACATGTTGTAATGTTTTCTCGGTGCCGTAAACATTTCCTCTGGTGCTGTTAATATAAAACTGGTTGGTTTTCGGGGTTCCTAATTCGGCCTGAACGATATGTTGACGTACAGGTGGAATTAATTTTTCAACTGTATGTAGAAATTTCTGAATGATTTTTTCTTTAAAAAACTCATATTCAGGTGTATGATAATCTTCCTGATCAAACTGTTTAAAACTATCAAAATCAACATATGTTACAATCTCAAAATTATGGTATCTGCCATTGTAACTCACCGGGTCTTTAAGTGTTGTACAACTGATAAACAAAGCCGGAAATTCATCACCTTCAACAATATCACCTTTGGTAAGTACATCAAAATGACCGTCAATATCTTCGTTTTTGAATTTCCAGATATTGCCGGAATCTATCCCAAATTGAGTTACATCTAAATCAACCGTTAAAAATAAAATGACAGACGTTACGGAATACCGGGTCTTATCAAGCTTTTTTACTAATTTTTTACTGCACTTTTCTTTCCCGATCAGTTTACTATACGTTGTATGAGGATCCGCATTTGAAATAATATTCCTGGCATAAATTTGTTTTCCGTCCTGCATTTCTACGCCAATGGCTTTTTTGTTTTCGAGTAGAATTTTATTTACTTTTTGCTGTGTTTTGATTACTCCTCCAAAACATTTGATTTTAGTAGTCATTGCTTTGACAATCCCACTGCCACCGCCCATCGGATAATAGCCCCCTTCAAAATAATGATTCATGACCGAACAATGAACAGGAAAACTTGCTCGCTTGGGCGGGAGTCCGTGATCGCCGCATTGGGCATTTAAAACAGCTTTGACCATCGGGTCTTTGATATGCCAGCCGATGACCCTTTTTAATGAAAACAAGGCAAATTTTCCAAAATGTTTGGTGCGGAAAGGAACGGTTATTTTTTGCCAAATTCCTTTTAATTTTGGAATCAGCTGAAGTTCATCATTTACTTTTTCAATTAAAGCAAGGTACTCTCTGATATTTTTTGCTTCGTGCGGAAATTCGTTGGCGAGTTTATTTTTCAGGTTTTCAATTCCTGCCGGATAATCAAATCGAAAATCACCAATGTGACAATGATCATATCCGTTTTTATTCATTCTGAAAAAAATAATGTCGTTGGCAATGCCCAAGCTTTTATACAATTGATTGGTAGATTGTCCTTCAGCCAACAGGCCTATATAGTGAACTCCCGGACTAAACCGCTGACCGTTTAGGGTAAAACTATGGCACCATCCGCCGGGAACATCATGCTGTTCTAACACTAAAACTTTTTGTCCGGCTCGGGCTAAACAAAGTGCTGCGGTTAAACCTCCGGTACCTGAACCAATAATAATTGAATCAAATTCTTCCATAGTCTGTATTTGCTAGTTAGCTAAATAGAATTTGATTAGCTATCATAATTTAGTTCGTTTTTATATCGTCCCAAAAGTCAAAATAGTTGAACCATTGCAACGGATATTTTTTGAGCATTGACTCCACACTGTCAATATAAGCCTTTAAGAGTCCTTTTTCATCTCTGTATTGGGTATTTGCTTCCCGGGCATAGAGGTGATAATGCAGGTTTTTCTCCTTCATTACATAGACAAAAACTACGGGAACTTTTAATCTTGAGGCTATTAAAAACGGTCCGGCAGGAAAATTCGCTTCTTTCCCAAGCAATGGTTCCGTCAGGCATTTTGTTCCCTGAAAATAGCGATCACCAGTAAAGCAAATTAACTCATTGTTTGCCAATGCATTGTTTATATCAAAGATATGCGACATATCTTCTTTAACAAAGATAAATTTTACGGAAGACTTTTGAGCTATACTATCCAGGTAATCTTTGATTATGGTGTGCTCTAAATCGGTGGTAACCAAATTGATCCGGCAATCCAGATCGATATCGGCAAAAAAATGTTCCGCTATTTCAAAATTCCCGATATGAGCACTGATGAGCACACCGCCTTTTTTTTGAGCCAATAGATTTTTCAACACATCGATTCCGTCAAATTCGTAGGTGAACCGATGACGAAGCCCGACTGAAATAGCTGTTTTATCGATAATGGTTTGTCCGAAAGTGAAATAACTTTTAAAAACTGCGACTTTGGTTTTAAGATTCGAATAACCTAATCTGTTTTTAAAATAACAGCCAATGGCTTGATTGCTTTTCTTTAGAAATAAAAAATAATAAGAAGCTACGAAGTAAAGCACAAAATAGGACGCTTTAATTCCTAACTTCTTAATACAAAAAACAAAAATTTTATAACCCAGTAGTGTTCCTCTCGATTTTCCGTCCCACTTGCTCATGGCGGTTATACGTTTTCTTTTACTTTAATCTTATTTTCAATTAAATCATAAAAGTTTTGAAAGGTGGCAATTCCGACAAAATCTGCTTCACCTAACTTTACACCAAAGTTGGCTTCTATTGTTACTACCAAATCAACATAATCTAAACTATCTAATCCAAGTGTATCTTTTAAATTTGCCTCGGGAGCAATAGTATCTCCATCCACCTCAAACTCCTCTACTAAGAAACCGTTTATGGTTTCAATAATATCTGCTTTATTCATTTTTTTAAATTATACTTTTTTAACAACAAGTGCTGAATTTGTTCCTCCGAATCCGAAGGAATTCGACAAAAATATATTAATTTTTGTATTTATTGTACTTTTGACAATATTTAATTTTGCAGAGTCTTCATCCGGAGTTTCAAAATTGATGTTTGGAGCAATAAAAGAATGCTGCATCATCAGGATAGAATAGATTACTTCACTGGCTCCTGCCATCCAACACTCATGACCGGTCATTGATTTAGTAGAGCTGACCGGTGTATTATTTTTTCCGAAAATTTCAAAAATAGCTTTGGCCTCGTTTCCGTCTCCGACTGGTGTTGAAGTAGCGTGAGCGTTGATATAATCTATTTGATCGGGTGTTACATTTGCCTGCTCCATAGCCCGCTTCATGGCTGTGGAAGGCCCCTCAACATTAGGCGTTGAAATATGGCCGCCATTGGATGAAAACCCATAACCAATTACTTCAGCCAATATGGGGGCTCCCCGTTTCACGGCAGATTCATAACTTTCCAATATTAAAGTAGCTCCTCCGCCACTTGGCACTAAACCGTCTCGAGAGGCATCAAATGGCCGGGATGCCTTACCTGGATTTGCTTCATCCACAGAAAAAACACCTAATCCGTCAAAGCTTGACATGGCATATTTGTTGATTTCCTGAGCTCCGCCACATATAATTGTATCCTGCAAACCGCTTTTGATCAAGTGATAACCCAGCCCGATTGAATGTGAACCGCTTGCACAGGCTGCACTGACCGTTAAATTAATTCCCCGCAAGCTGAAAATCGTTGATAAATTCATCGTTACGGTAGAATTCATCGATTTAAAAATGGCTCCGGAACCAATTAAGGTTGTATCTTTCTTTTCCCGAATAATGTCGGTGGCTTCAATGATTGCCATGGAAACACTGTCGTTGCCGTAAAGAATTCCGACTTCGTTTGTATCAAAAAAATGATCATCAATATTGGCATTTCGTAAGGCTTCTATGGTTGCCATATAGGCATATTCCGTTTCTTCACCAATACTGATCCGTTGTCTTCGGCTCAGTAAGGCTTTCAGATCAGGCCTGGGAACTTTTCCGGTTAAGGCAGACCGGAATCCGAAATCTTTCCTTTCCTGATCAAAAACAATTCCTGACTTGCCTTCATAAAGCGACTGTTTTACTTCGTCTAACGAAGTCCCAATGCAGGAATAAATTCCCATTCCGGTAATAACTACTCTTCTGTCCATATTCTATCGTGTTAAGAATATATCCCCCCGTTGATATTAATCACCTCACCTGTGATATAACCGGCTTTTTTAGAAACTAAAAAACTTACTAAATCAGCCACCTCTTCCGCCTCTCCAAAACGGTTGGCCGGCACTAATTTAACCAAATCACTTTCCTCAAGCGAACTTGTCATATCAGTACGAATAAAGCCCGGAGCCACCGCATTTACAGTAATATTGCGTTTGGCAACTTCCTGAGCCAGTGCTTTTGTAGCGGCTACAATTGCGCCCTTAGCTGCCGAATAATTGGTTTGACCCGCTGTTCCTTTCACACCCGAAACCGATGCCATATTTACAATCCGACCGTATTTGTTGCGAAGCATTTTTTGAATAAAAAAGTTCGTTACATTAAAAAAACCGTTTAAGCTGGTATTGATTACATTATGCCAATCATCGTGTGTCATCCACATAAACAAACCGTCTTTTGTGATCCCGGCATTATTTACAATAACTTCTACCACAGCTTCCGGATTTTTCTCCTGCCAGGAAGTTAAAGCAGTCATTACAGCCTGGTTATCAGACACGTTAAACTGAATAATTTCTCCGGTTGCACCTTTATTGATAACTTCCTGCAGCGTTTTTTCCGCTGCTTCTTTATTATTTTGGTAATTAATAAGGATGTGGTAATTGCTTTCTTCTGCTAATTTTTGACAAATGGCACTTCCAATACCTCTTGAACCACCGGTTACTAATGCACACTTCATGGTATAATTGTAGTTTTTATTCTTGTTTTATTTTTGAAAAAGTTCGGCATTATCAAAATACTGATTCCCTAACACAGACCCGTCCGGTTTTAGAAAACACCATTTTTTATTTGACTTAACTCTTGCCAAACCATTTATAAATCCTTTTTCTTCGCTGTTAAACATACTAAAACCAACGGCAGTAATCTGATAATTGGCCGGAATCACTAATTTTCCGCTAACGTCGATAAAACCCCAGTCTTTTGATTTGACAGCCGCCAAACCATCTGCAGAAAAAACTTCGGCATCATCATAAATCGGCTGTACTACAAAATCACCTTTGGTATTGATGTAGCCCCATTTCTTTCCTTCAACAACCGGAGCCAACGATTTTGAAAAAGCTCTTACTTTATCATATTTAGGCTCAATAACCCAATTGCCGTTCAAATCGATAAAGCCCATCTTTTTATTTTTCCTGGCATAGGTTAAATCATCTGAATGAAAATCCCAAATTTTATCAGCTCCTTCTACTGGTTTAAATGCATTTGCTTTTACCAGCCCAAATGCTTCTCCTTTTCTGGCCCAAGTGGTATTTTTATAATAATTTCCGATTTCGTCATATTCAGTATTCACAACTTCTTTGCCCGATTTATCAATAATTCCCCACTTATCGTTATTTTTCACACGGGCATAATTTCCTTCAAAAGATTTAATTACCTGGTATTTGGGTTGTAAAATAATTTCGCCTTTCGGGTTAATCAAGCCTATTTTTTCTCCCTGACGGATGAATGCTACCCCGTTTTCAAAATCATACAATTTTTCGGAAGCCGGCATTTGTAATTCTTTACCTGTTTTGTCGATATAAAACCATCTTTTGTCCTTTTCAACCAAACAAACACCACTGTTGAAATATTTTGCTTTGGTATAAGTTGCCGGAATGACCCAATCACCTTTTGAATTGATAAAGCCCCAATTTCCGTTATCTAAAGCCGCAGCCAGACCATCGGAAAAATTTTTGGCCTCTTTGAATTTAGGCAAAATAGCATATTCGCCACTTTTTAAAATATAACCGAATTTGTCTCCCTGCTTCACCAAAGCAAGTTCCTGTGCTGTTATAACTTGAACAAACAACACCAGTAATAGAGTAAGTTTTTTCATGTTCATAAATATTTTTAGTTAGTAATAATTTATATAGACAGTAAATATTCTTTCACCTTCTGAACATAAGGATACATCACTTGATCTTCTTTAAATTCCGGTATAATCGCACGCACATCATCATATAACTTCTTTGTTACCGAAGAAATTTTGCTACTATATCCCAACGCATCGATGGCCTGAACAATCGTGATTGTTTCGATAGCCAACACTTCAAATGCATTTTCGATTACCTTTCCGGTTATTACTGCCGCATTAGTCCCCATGCTCACAATATCCTGGTTATCATTATTGTTTGGAATACTGTGCACATACATCGGGTTAGACAACATTTGATTTTCTGCTGTGGTTGATGTAGCTGTAAATTGAACTCCCTGCATTCCGAAATTAAACCCTAAGGTACCTAAATTTACAAAAGGAGGCAAGATTTCATTTAATTTTGAGTTCAAAAGATAATTTAATTGTCTTTCAGACAACATGGTTAACTTGGTTATTACGAGTTTTAATTTGTCCATTTCAAGCGAAATATAATCGCCGTGAAAATTACCGCCATGATAAACGTGTTTGTTTTTCACGTCTACAATCGGGTTATCGTTGGCCGAATTAATTTCTTTTTCCAGAACAGACGCAACCGATTTTACAGTATCCGAAACCGGCCCTAAAATCTGTGGCACACAACGCAACGAATAATATTCCTGTACTTTTTCTTTAAAAACATCTTCGTTGTTTTCACCGGAATATAAATGATCCTCTCTTTTTCGGATGAGCTGACTGTCTTTTAGATTATTCCGCATTATTTTGGCTATTTCCTGTTGCCCGAGATGAAGTTTTGTTTCATTCAATTCGGCCGAAAGATGATCGTCATAAGCTGAAACAATTTCGTTAATAGCACACGAACATTTTACAGCCCAATCAATCAGTTTTTGAGCGTGAAAAACATTGACCACGCCAATCCCTGTCATGACCGAAGTACCGTTCATCAAGGCTAAACCCTCCCGAATTTCAACTTGAATAGGCTGAAGATTTTCAATTTTAAAAACCTCTTTCGTCGCCATTCTCTCTCCTTTATAAAACACTTCACCTTCTCCAATTAAAACCAAAGCCAAATGAGCCAATTGTACTAAATCACCGCTGGCTCCTACTCCACCATGTTCAAAAATCAAGGGAGTAATATCCCGGTTTATAAATTCTTTCATCAGATGAATTACAGACGGATGAACTCCTGAATTTCCTAAGGAAAGTGTGTTTAACCGGGCTAATATGGCTGATTTTACAAAATGAGGATTTAACGGTTTTCCCGTCCCGGATGAATGGCTTCTGATTAAATTGTATTGTAACTGAATCTGATCTTCTTTTTTAATCCGGTACTGAGCCATGGGACCAAAACCTGTATTTACACCATAAATTACTTTATTTTGAGCAAACTCTTTTAAAAAACTATAACTTTCTTTTACTCTTTCTAAAACCTCATCACTTACTTCCGCTTTATCATTTTTAAAAACGATGGATATAAATTGTTCCAAGTCTAAATACTCACCGATAACACTCATTATAGTTGTTTTTGTTTACTAATTTTTTTATGATTTTATTTTTAATTTAATGGGAATGTAATTACATTTGAGCGACAAAGATACTATATTCTAAAATACAAAAAAAAGAAATAATGACAACAGAATCAGTGGATGTTTTGGTAATTGGAGCCGGACCATCCGGGTGTGTTTCAGCTTCCTATTTGTTCAACAACGACATTTCGGTAAAGGTTGTTGAAAAAACAAAATTCCCCCGACTGGTAGTAGGCGAAAGTCTAATTCCGAGGGTTATGGATCACTTTGATGAAGTTGGTTTGTTTCCGGCTCTCGATGCGATGAATTTTGAAAAAAAACTGGGAGCCCGGTTTATTCGCGGTGAAGAAGTTTGTGTTTTTGATTTCAGCAATAAGTATTCGGAAGGTTGGGATTGGACCTGGCAGGTTCCCCGTGCTGATTTTGACAATACACTGGCTCAGGAAGTCCTGCGAAAAGGAATCGATTTAGAATTTGAAAGCGAAGTGATTGCTGTTTCTTTTGAAGGAAAAAATTCAACTACGGTTATTAAGGATAAAAACGGCCATTTAAAAGAAATTAAAGCAAAATTCATCATTGATTCCAGTGGTTACGGAAGGGTTTTACCACGGCTACTGGATCTGGACACCCCTTCTAAACTGGACCCGCATTCTTCTATTTTTACACACGTAAAAGACATTAATCGTCCGGAAGGCGAAGAAGGCACATTGATTTCGTTTGATATTTTGGAAACGGAAGTCTGGTTGTGGGTCATTCCGTTTTCCAACGGCAACACGAGTTTGGGGGTAGTTGGCCCGACATCCTTTATTAGCGCTTTGTCTGACAAGAATAATGCAGATGCATTGCGGAACGCCATTCAGCTGTCTGATTACTACATCAAACGTTTTGGCAATGTCGACTTTCTGTTTGAACCCATCAAACTGGAAAACTATTCCCGGTCTGTAAAAAAAATGTACGGCGACGGCTTTGCCCTGACCGGCAACAGTTCTGAATTTCTTGACCCTGTTTTCTCCTCAGGAGTGGCTTTTGCTACCGAATCCGGTATTCTGGCAGCCAAATTAATTCACAAAGAATTTAAAGGCGAAACGGTAGATTGGGAGAGCGAATTTACCGGCTATATGAAAAGAGGAATCGGTGTGTTTACCACCTATGTAAAAGAATGGTACACGGGTAATCTGCAAACGTTGTTCTTCCACCAGCCGGAAAACCCGGATGTAAAGAGAAAAATATGTGCCGTGTTAGCCGGCTATGTCTGGGATGAAACCAACCCGTTTGTTAAAAAGCATGACAACGTGATTAAGAACATGGCCCATATGATTCAAATGGAGAATAAAGCTTAAGTAGGATTTTCGATATAAAAAAAGCCGTTGAAATTAAAAATTTCAACGGCTTTTTAAATCAAAGTATTTACTTATATCTTTTTAAGAATCATTTTCGCTACCGATTTTCCGGTTTTTGCAAAACCTTCTCCAATGCGGCTTTCGTTGCTAAAGTTGCTACCCCATTGATCACCCGGGGCTTCTTTACTTGAAAGTTCAAGTAAAACATTCGATTTGTTATCTGTTTCAACAAGCTTTATCAAAGTAGTAACTTTGGCCGGTTTTTTCATCATAGCCACATCCCATCCCGGATAAATCCATACCGCTTCCACAATTAGCGTATATTTTGCAGAAGTTAAACCCTCCTGAAAAGATAAATCTTTTTTCTCTTTAGAAAGTACAACATTGATTAATTCTAAAAATTTGGGCTTCCAGATCAATTCTTTACTTGACTCCCATTTCTTTTTCCAAATGTCGCCTACTCCTTTGTTTTTTTCATTCAGCTCTTTCGCCCTTTCTTCTACATACTGTGCTTCAGATTTTTCTTCTTTCATCAGTGTTAACTTAGAAAAATCGAATTCCACATTAACCTCTTTCTGTCCTTTCAAAGCTCCGAAATCTCCTTTGATAATTTTCATGTCCTGAGCACTTAGCATAGTAGAAACAAAAATTGTGGCTACGATAATAATTTTTTTCATTTTTTTAGTGTTTTTTATTTATGATTAGTGTAGTAAAAATATACATTTAAATGATTCAGGAATAATTATCTTTAAATAAATTTATAGAAAAGAAATAAACTAAAATTGGCTTCTATCAAACTTTATCTTTAAATTAATTTACTTTGGCAGGACTAACTTCATTTACCTAATAAAAAAACCGGTTTTGATAAAAAATATGTCATGGAGAAGCATGAATCAGGATTGACTCCGTCTTTCCTGACAAAGTTCCGCTTTGAGAACACCCACCATAAAAAAATACGCTCAAGTAAACTTGGCGTATTTTTTATGGTGAATGTTCATTCGTGACCTCGACAGGATTCAAACCTGTAACCCTCAGAGCCGAAATCTGATATTCTATTCAGTTGAACTACGAGGCCATTTTATTTTCAGAGTGCGAATCTACAATAAATTATTTTAAGCTAAAAGTTTTTTTACAATTGTTGAAATAGTTTTTCCGTCTGCACTGCCCGCCAGTTGTTTAGAAGCAATTCCCATCAACTGCCCCATTGAAGCCATTCCGGAGAAGCCGTTTTCTGCAATCAACTGTTTTACAACAGCTTCTACTTCGGCCTCACTCAACTGTTTGGGCAAAAACCTTTCAATGACTGCCGCTTGTTGAATTTCAGGCTCTGCTAAATCCGGTCTTCCCTGTTCCACATAAATAGCGGCACTGTCTTTACGCTGCTTTACTAAACGCTGCAACAATTTAATTTCGTCTTCCTGAGCCAGTTCATCTTTTGCTCCACCTTCTGTAAGAGCTAATAAAATAGCGGATTTTACAGCACGCAATGCCTCTAACGCCAAGGTATCTTTGGCACGCATAGCATTTTTAATTTCCTCATTAATATGGCTTTGTAAACTCATGGTATAATCTTTTTATTTTTCTTTTACAACCGTTCTTAAACGGTGCACAAAGATAAAAAAAATAACCCGAAAATCAGCAGATGGTTTTCGGGTTAAAAAGGATTTGTTTGAGTTAGTTAATCCACGTTATCGTGCAGAAAAGAATTATTCGATCTCAATTGAGTATCATCATTGCTATCTGTTCCCAGCGACATTCTGGATTGATTATTTACAGGAGAATTCACTGGCAGATCTACTCCCATTCGTTTATAAGCCGGTACTTTCTCCATCTCATCCAAACGGGAAGAATTGTTGTGAAACTTATAGTTGAATTCTTTTAATTTTTTTCTTCGCTCATCGGCACGCATTTTCAACGTTTCTTCGATGGTTAATTCTGCGGTCGGATTGATTTCGTCAAATGAAGAGGTAAAAGCCGAAGGAGCTTCTACTTTTTTCACGGTAATGTTCATTTCTTCATTTACCGGTTCTTCCGTCACATGGCCGGCATTTGGTTTTGAATTGAGCAATTCTGCTTCAACTTCCATATATTCCTCTAACGAATAACGCACCACACCGGTTTCATTGACTTCTGTTACCGGAATAACCTGTTTCGGTTCATTGACAATGATTTCGTTAGTGGCTACCGGATCTAAATCAAAAAGAACTGTTTTCTCTTTTTCTGCCTCAACCGTTTTATCAATCGACAAATCAAAAGACAGGGTCACCTGTTCTTTTTCAACAATAACAAATTCCGGGTCTTTTACAATGATTTCACGTACCTCCGGTGTTGTGGCGAACAATTGATTTTCTGAATAAGGAGATACTATTTCATACGTCACTTCGATATTTTTAATCAGATCAGTAGTTGGAATCAAATCGGAAACCATTTTAGGTTCTGCAACTTCCATCTCTTCAATGAGCTCAAAAACAACCTTATCTTCAACGGCAGCTTTTGGTGTTTCTTTTTCAATCGCAACATCCAAAACCGGAGCTACTGTTTTCTGACTCAGGTCGATCGTATTGGTCTGGTTCTCTTCCAGCGAATGAATTATTTTTTTAGGCTCAGCATTCACGATCTCTTTCTGCTGTTCCACATTAAAACCCGTAGCAATAATGGTTACGGCTATAGAATCACCTAATGATTCATCTTCACCAACCCCCATAATGATATTGGCATTATAACCCGCTTCTGCCTGAATATGATCGTTGATTTCACCTATTTCGTCAATTGTAATTTCAGTTGAGCCGGAAACGATAAGCAACAATACGTTTTTGGCTCCTGTAATTTTATTATCATTCAGTAACGGGGAATCCAATGCCGAAACAATAGCCTCCTTGGCTCTGTCTTCACCTTCTGCAACAGCAGAACCCATGATGGCGGTTCCACTGTTAGACAACACGGTTTTAGCATCCTTTAAATCGATATTCTGCGTATAGTGGTGCGTAATAACTTCGGCTATACCGCGTGAGGCTGTGGCCAACACTTCATCTGCCTTTGAGAATCCGGCTTTGAATCCTAAATTCCCGTAAACTTCTCTTAATTTATTATTGTTAATAACGATGAGCGAGTCCACTTGTTTACGCAAACGTTCTACACCGGACATCGCTTGTTCAGAACGTACTTTCCCTTCGAATTGAAACGGAATCGTAACAATCCCTACCGTTAAAATATCTTTTTCCTTAGCCATTTGGGCAATGACAGGTGCAGCACCTGTTCCGGTTCCGCCTCCCATTCCTGCGGTGATAAAAATCATTTTGGTGTTACTGTCCAGTAATTTATCAATGTCTTCCATGCTTTCCAGAGCGGATTGTTGTCCCACTTCCGGATTTGCTCCCGCTCCCAAACCTTCGGTCAGGTTTACACCCAACTGAATTTTATTCGGCACAGGGCTGTTCTGAAGAGCTTGTGAGTCTGTGTTGCAAACCACAAAATCCACCCCTTTGATACCTTGCTTAAACATGTGATTAATGGCGTTGCTTCCGCCTCCGCCAACACCAATTACTTTAATTACATTTGACTGGTTTTTAGGTAAGTCAAATGAAATGCTTCCAAAATCTGAGTTGCTTATCATACTACTTGGTTTTTCTAATTCATTCTAAAATTTCTCAATACAGCAGCTTTCGGTCATTATTCTGCGTTATCTAAAAATTCTTTAATCTTTTCTACATACTTGTCAAAGAAAGAACGTTTTATTTTATGTTCCGTACTTTCATTTTTTGATTCTGCCGCTTTTGGGGCTTCGGCTACAGGATCGGTTTTGGGTTCTTCGACCACAATTTCTTTGGGCAGGGACTGTTCCATTTCCGACATCAAAATGGCACTCTTTGTGTTATTGTTGATGCTGTTCATCATCAGCCCTACTGCTGTAGCATATAACGGGCTGGACATTTCTTCGTCTGAATTACCTGCTAAGTGCTCATTCGGATAACCGATCCGGGTGTCCATTCCGGTAATGTATTCTACCAGTTGCTTGATGTGTTTCAGTTGCGAACCGCCACCGGTTAACACAATTCCGGCTATCAGTTTCTTTTTCGGATCGTCACATCCATAGGATTTAATTTCATCAAAAACCTGCTCAATGATTTCCACCACCCGGGCATTGATTATTTTTGAAAGATTTTTTAACGATATTTCTTTGGGCTCACGCCCTCTCAATCCGGGAATAGAAACAATTTCATTGTCTTTGTTTTCTCCGGGCCAGGCCGATCCGAATTTTACTTTCAGTAATTCTGCCTGTTTTTCAATAATAGAGCAACCTTCTTTAATATCATCGGTTATTACATTTCCACCAAAAGGAATAACGGCCGTATGACGAATAATACCGTCTTTAAAAATAGCCAGATCGGTTGTTCCCCCTCCAATATCAATCAACGCCACACCGGCTTCTTTTTCTTCCTGGCTCAACACGGCATCTGATGAAGCAAGCGGTTCTAATGTTAAACCGGACAATTCGATTCCGGCACTCTGAATGCACCGTCCGACATTCCGGATAGAAGCGGCATGGCCTACTACCACATGAAAACTGCTTTCCAACCGTCCGCCATACATACCGATAGGTTCTTTGATTTCTGCCTGCCCGTCGATTTTGAATTCCTGTGGCAGCACATGAATGATTTCTTCTCCCGGCAACATGGCCAACTTGTGAACCTGACCAATAAGCTGTTCAATATCTTTATCACAGATTACCTCTTCGGGATTGTTACGACTGATATAATCACTGTGTTGAATGCTTCGGATGTGTTGTCCCGCAATACCAACCACTACATCTTTGATCATATAGCCTGAATTTTCCTCTGCTTCTGCAACGGCCGTTTGTATGGACTGGATTGTTTGCGTAATATTGTTGACCACTCCTCTGTGAACACCCAAACTTTTGGATTTTCCCACCCCTAAGATTTCGAGTTTGCCGTACTCGTTTTTACGACCAATCATGGCCACGATTTTAGTGGTGCCAATGTCTAAACCTACTGCGATGTTTTCATTTTTCATGTGCTTCTATTTTGTGCAAACTACCTGTTGCGTGAACTTCAGATTTATTACTTTGTAACCCATAATGGAACTGTCCTGAACTGCTTTTTGAAAAAAAGCCTTATAATTCCTGAACTTCTTTTCCATGTTAATGGTTTTTCCAAAATCGATATCGTAATCAAAATTTCTACTCTTCATTTTCAGGCTGCCGGAGGGCATAACCCGAATGCCAATGATATTTTTTCTCAAAAACTCATCGTCATGAATCATTCGAAACAATTTATATAAATCTTCTCTGTTTTTATCGTTTATCCCCCCCGAAACAAGCGGAACACGTGCAGTATGAATCGCTGACAACGGCATTTTAGTTCCTTTATAATCAACATAATAAGAATTGCCGTTTTCAAATACTCTTGCAACTGGTGTCTTCTGCTTGACAACCGCTTTAAGATGACCATCTACACTCACAAAAACTTCTGCTTTTTCAATCATTTCGTGTTGGTTGATGGTATTCTCCAAATTATTCAAATCTAACGCAACTTTCCGTATACTGGAAGCATCTTTTTTATTTTCTATTAACAATTTATTAACCGTTTCATGCGTAACAAAAAGCTGTTCACCGTCTAAAAATTCTACCGTGGCTTTTTGCAGTTTCCGGTTCTCGTTTCTTTTGGTCGTAAACGAGTACAAAAACCCCAAAAGCATGAGCATCAGCACCAAACGAACAGTATTCCATTTAAAATATTTTTTCATTCAATCGCTCTTTTATCGGTTTAACCAATTCGCCTATATCACCTGCACCAATCGTGACAATAACCGTTGCCTCTGTCTGTAAAACAGCATCAGTCAGATCGTTTTTTATTACTAATTTCTTGTTCGGGTTGTCTATTTTAGACAACAGCCATTCCGACGTAACCCCTTCCATCGGAAGTTCTCTGGCCGGATAGATATCGAGCAAAATAATTTCGTCAAACCGGGACAAACTTCCGGCAAAATCATCTGCAAAATCTTTTGTTCTGCTGTACAAATGCGGCTGAAAAACGGCCAATACTTTCTGCCCGGGATACAATTCCCTTACTGCCTGGTGCACTGCGTTTATCTCGGTCGGATGATGGGCATAATCATCAATAAAAACCAGTTTTTCTGTTTTAATCTGATAAGAGAACCTGCGTTTGATTCCGTTGAATGTACTCAGAGCCCTGGCAATGTCTTCGGTTGGGGATCCATAGGTTTTAGCCATCGCCAAAGCCATGAGAGCATTCATTAAATTATGCTTTCCGGGTAAATTGAAACGTACATTTTTAATGGTTTCAGCCGGCGTTCTCACATCAAAAACGTAGGCACTGTTTTCTATCCTGATATTAAAAGCCGTAAAATCAGCTGTTTCATTAACCGCAACTTTTATCCCCGAAAGCGGTGAATCTTTTGGCGTAAAAAGATGGCTTTTATCCGCTACTTTAGCGGCGAATTCAACAAAAGCGGCTTCTATTGAAGCTGAATTGCCGTAAATATCCAAATGATCGGCATCCATGGAGGTAACACATGCCATGTCGGGGTGAAGATGCAGAAATGAGCGGTCAAATTCATCAGCTTCTACCACCGTTACTGTTTTACCGTTTCCTATCAAGTTGGAATTATAATTTTCTACTATTCCGCCTAAAAAAGCGGTTACATCCACCCCACATTCATACAAAATATGTCCTAAAATACTGGACGTTGTGGTTTTCCCGTGCGTTCCTGCTACAGCAAAACAGTAAGTATCCTTAGTGATGATTCCCAACACTTCTGCTCTTTTTTTGATAACAAATCCGCTATCTCTGAAAAAATTCCATTCGCTATGCGAAACCGGTATGGCTGGGGTGATAATAACCAACGTGTTTTCTTTACTAAAACCTGATGGGATTTTATCGATATTATCATCAAAATGAACCTGTATTCCAATCATTTCCAGTTCCCGGGTCAGCTCGGTTTCAGTTTTATCATAACCGGCAATTGTTTTACCTAAATAGCTGAAATAGCGGGCAAGGGCACTCATTCCGATTCCTCCGATTCCGATGAAATAAACGTTATGGATTTGATTTAGATTCATATATCTTACCGCCAATCTGATTGGGATTTCTATTTTTTTATTAGTTTACTAATTTCTTTAACAATATCTTTTGTTGCATTGGGTTTCGCTAATTTCTGCATTTGGCTGCCTAATTCAGTCTGCTTTTTTTCATCCGCTATCAGTGTTGAAAAAACGGTTTCAAATTTTTCATCCAACTCATTTTCTCTCAGCAAAACTGCCCCGCCTTTATCTGCGACCGCTTTTGCATTTTTGGTCTGATGGTCCTCTGCCACATTGGGAGACGGAATAAAAATAACCGGTTTTCCCACCAGGCAAAGTTCTGAAACCGAAGAAGCTCCCGCCCGGGAGATAATAACATCAGCCGCTGCATAAACCAGATCCATACGATCAACAAACGAAACAACTTTGACATTAGGCCTCTCGTTAAAATGACTGTACTGGTCAAAATAAAGTTTGCCACACTGCCAGATTACTTGAATGTTCAGATTTATTACAAAATCTAACTCCTTGTCAATAAGCTGATTGATCCTTCCGGCCCCCAGACTTCCGCCTAAAACCAGTAAGGTTTTTTTGGTTGCGTCTAAAGCAAAATAAGTCAACGCATCCAATCGCTTATTATCTATTGAAATCAAATCTTCACGAACAGGATTTCCCGTTAATCTTATTTTGTTTTTCGGAAAAAACCGCTCCAGGTTATCATACGCCACACAAATCACAGCCGCTCTTTTACTCAAAATTTTGTTGGTAATACCGGGGTAAGAATTCTGCTCCTGTACCACGACCGGCACTTTCATGACCGCTGCTGCACGCAACAAAGGACCAGAAGCAAAACCGCCTGTTCCGATAACTACATCCGGTTTAAATGATTTGATGATCCGTCTTGATTTTATCAAACTGTCAATGACCTTTACCGGAAACATCAGGTTCTGCAAGGTTAACTTTCGCTGTAATCCCGCTATCCACAGTCCTTTTATTTGATAACCGGCTTGCGGTACTTTTTGCATTTCCATTTTATCCTTTGCTCCGACAAATAAAATTTCACAATCCGGAAACTGTACTTTTAACTCATTGGCAATTGCAATAGCCGGGTAAATATGTCCCCCGGTTCCGCCACCGCTAAGTATGAATTTTAAGTTGTTCATTTTATTTGTTTAAAACGGCATTCATCGGATTATCTTCAATTGAATAATCCGGCTCGTTGTTATTATCTTCTCTTTGAAGAGCTTCCGCTTCATCTTCCTTCAATTGTTTGTCTATCATTTTCTGAAGAGCGGCATCACGCATAGCCTTCTCTTTATTTTCAGCCGCTATTTCTTCTTCTTTTTTGGTTACATTGATGATGATTCCCAAGGCCAGACAGGTTACCCAAATAGAACTTCCGCCGCTACTGATTAAAGGCAGCGTTTGTCCGGTGGTGGGCAATAATTCTACCGCCACCCCCATATTGATCATCGCCTGAAATACAATAGGAAAACCGAGTCCGACCACTACTAATTTCCCGAACAAAGTATTTGCCTTGTGGGCAGCTATAACAATTCTGAAAAACAGCAACAAATAAATTCCTAAAATCGCTAAGCCTCCTGCCAAACCGAATTCTTCCACTATAATGGCATAAATAAAATCGGAGGATGACTGGGGTAAAAAGTTTTTCTGAACACTTTTACCGGGACCAAGTCCATACACCCCTCCGGTTGCAATGGCCGTTTTAGCTCTTTCAATCTGATAGATTTCATCCGGATCCTGAATATCATCATTAAAAAACCGTTCCAAACGGGCTTCCCAGGTATTGACCCTTGTTGTCAACGGATTTGGAAATGCTTTCGCTATCAGAATAAAGAACGCAAATGACACGATTCCGATGCCTAACACAGCTCCTATATATTTTAACGGATACTTACCGATGAAAACCAACATCAAAACCATTGCAAAAATTAATGCCGCTGTAGAAAAGTTTGCCGGCAGAATAAACATCAGAGTGATGCCAACCGGAAGCCATAAGTCGATGAATGACGATTTAAAGGTGATGGGTTCTTCTCTGGTTTTAGACAAATAACGGGCTACAAAAATCATCAGAACAATAAATGCGAATGTGGAGGGCTGGAAAGAGATACCGACAAACGGCACCTGAATCCACCGGCTCGCATTGGCTCCGGCAATCACAGTTCCTTTGAACAGCGTATAACCTAAAAGCAGCCAGATAAACGGCAATAAAATCCTTGAAATACTTCTAAAGTAATGATACGGAATTTTGTGAATCCGGTAAATAATAAAAAACCCTAAAGCAACATGCACCAGATGTTTTACCAAATAACTTACCGTGTTTCCGGTTCCTTTTCCGGCATACGCCAAATTACTGCTGGCACTGAAAACGGGCATAAAAGAAAACAGAGCCAACAGGGCAACCAATGCCCAAATGACTTTATCTCCTCTTAAACTTTTTATTAGTGCTAACATTTCTTGTTTTTTTTCCTGCTTCGCAGGAGATTTGCTTCGCCAGTTCGCTTTCGCTCTTGTCTATTTCGACTTCGTCATCTTTCGAAATGAACTGAATCTATCTCGAAATCATCGTCCTCTTCCATCTTCCCGCTTCCTTCTTCCTTCTTCCTACAAATTCCGAACTGCCAACTTAAACTGCCTTCCCCTGTCTTCATAATTTTCAAACAAATCGAAACTGGCACAAGCCGGTGACAACAGAACAGTATCGCCTTTTTCGGCTAAATGCTGGGCTGTCCGAACAGCATCATTCATCGAAGCAACTTCTACCATCACATCCACTACATTTCCAAAAGCATCAATGATTTTTTTATTATCGACCCCCAGGCAAATAATGGCCTTTACCTTTTCCCGAACCAATGGCATCAATTCAGAATAATCGTTTCCTTTATCAATTCCGCCAACGATCCATACTGTTGGGGTTGACATACTGTCCAAGGCAAAAAATGTTGCATTTACATTGGTCGCCTTACTGTCGTTAATATACTGTACATTTTGAATTTTCAGCACACGTTCCAAACGATGCTCCACTCCCTGAAAATTAGACAGACTCTCCCGGATGGTTTGCTTTCTGATTCGCATCAGCTGAGCCACTGAGGTTGCCGCCATGGCATTTTTCATGTTGTGTTTTCCTTCCAAAGCCATTGTTTTGGTTTCCATTGTAAATTCTTCTTCGTTGATGTACATTTCCATAGTGTCATTATTTATAAATCCTCCCATCCGGTGCTTTTGTTTAAGCGAAAATGGTATTAATTGTGCTTTTGTTTTGTGGTTGCTTAACCAACTTGTGATTGTCTCATCATCGGCATCATAAATCAAATAATCTCCTTCCGTTTGATTCATTGTAATTCTGAATTTTGAAGCAATATAATTCTCAAACTTATATTCATATCTATCCAAATGATCCGGGCTGATATTGGTGATGATAGCGATGTGCGGCTTATAGTTAATGATCCCATCCAACTGAAAACTGCTCAATTCCAGCACATATACATCATAAGCTTCATCGGCCACCTGCCAGGCAAAACTTTTTCCGATATTTCCGGCCAAACCTACATTTAAACCTCCTGATTTTAACAGGTGATAGGTAAGCATGGTGGTCGTGGTCTTGCCATTGCTTCCCGTAATTCCGATGGTGACGGCATCTGTAAACTGTGAAGCAAACTCAATTTCTGAAATCACCGGCACCTGCTTTTCACGCAATTTCTTTACGATACCTGCTTTATCCGGAATTCCGGGGCTTTTCATCACCACGTCTGCATTCAGGATCAATGCCTCCGTGTGCTGTTCATCTTCCCAGGCAATCTCATTAAGCAACAGAACTTCTTTATAATTCTCTTTTATTTTTCCGAAATCGGATAAAAAAACATCATAACCTTTTCTCTTTCCCAAAATAGCGGTTCCCACACCACTTTCTCCTCCTCCTAACACAACCAGCCGCATCTTATCTTAATTTTAAGGTTACGATGGATAAAATGGCCAGTAATATACCTACAATCCAAAACCGGGTTACAATTTTGCTCTCATGGTAGCCCTTTTTCTGGTAATGATGGTGCAAAGGCGACATTAGAAAAATCCGCCTTCCTTCTCCAAATTTCTTTTTGGTATATTTAAAATAACTAACCTGCAAAACCACCGATAAATTCTCTGCCAGGAATATCCCGCAGATAACCGGAATAAGTAATTCTTTCCGGATGGCAATAGCGATTACGGCTATGATGCCACCAATGGTTAAGCTTCCGGTATCTCCCATAAAAACCGCTGCCGGATAACTGTTATACCACAAAAACCCGATAAGCGACCCTACAAAAGCAGAGATAAACACCGTCATTTCACCGGAATTGGGTATATACATGATATTCAGATAATTGGAAAAAATGATGTTACCCGAAACGAATGTAAAAATCCCTAATGTGAGTACAGAAATGGCCGAGGTTCCTGCTGCAAGACCATCGATTCCGTCGGTTAAATTAGCCCCGTTTGAAACAGCCGTGATGATGAAAATCACGATGGGAATAAAAATCAGCCATGCCCAATTTTCATAACCTTCTCCCATAAACGACAACAAATCAGCATAATCAAATTCATTATTTTTAAAGAATGGTATTGTTGTAGCGGTTGATTTTTCTTCCATGGCAACCGATGCTGTTACTACCTCGGTATTGGGCTGTAAAATATTCGTTCGCTGGGTGTCTTTTCTAACCGTTACGCCCGGATTAAAATAAAGTACGGACCCCACAATCAGTCCCAATCCGACCTGACCAATTACTTTAAATTTCCCTTTTAAGCCTTCTTTGTCTTTTTTGAATATTTTGATATAATCGTCGATAAACCCGATTGTACCCATCCACAGTGTGGTAACCACCAGCAAAATGATGTAAATATTATCCAATCTGGCCAGTAAAATTACCGGAATCAGTGTAGCCATAATAATAATCAATCCACCCATGGTAGGCGTTCCGGCCTTTTGTGTCTGTCCTTCTAAACCGAGTTCGCGAACCGTCTCTCCTACTTGCTGGTTTCGCAGAAAGTTAATCACCCGCTTACCGTAAATCGTAGAAAGTAAAAGTGACAACAAAACCGCCAAGCCGGAACGAAAAGTGATGTATTGAAAAACTCCTGTTCCGGGAACATCGAGTACTTTGTCTAAATATTCAAATAAATAATACAGCATATCGGTTCTATTGATTTCGTTCTTCTAATAGTTCTTTTACGGTCTCCATGTCGTCAAAATGATGACGGATACCTTTAATTTCCTGATAGGTCTCATGTCCTTTGCCTGCAATCAGAATTATATCGTTTGGTTTTGCCAGCTGACAGGCTGCTTTAATAGCCTGTTTTCTGTCTAAAACAGTCAATGTTTTGCGATGGTTCTGTGGCTCCACTCCTTTTTCCATATCCATTAAAATACTGGCCGGATCCTCACTTCTCGGGTTATCGGAAGTCAGAATCACCTTATCACTCAACGTTGACGCAATGTTGGCCATCAGGGGACGTTTGGTTTTATCTCTATCGCCACCACAACCTACGACTGTTATTAACTGCTCGTTCTTGGTGCGGATATCGTTAATGGTACCCAATACATTTTCCAAAGCATCCGGTGTGTGAGCATAATCAACGATTGCCGTAATTTTATCTTGGGAAACCACAAACTGAAAACGGCCGGAGACACTTTCTAATTCAGACAACAAACGGAGTACTTCCAGACTGTCCAGCCCCAGTTCTACCGCAGTGCCATAAATGGCCAGTAAATTGTAGGCATTGAATGATCCGATTAATTTTACCCAGACTTCGTTTCCGTTTATCTTCAATAATAATCCGTTCAACTGATTTTCTAAAATGGCTGTTTTATAATCTGCATATGATTTCAGGGCATAGGTTAATTTCCTGGCTTTGGTATTCTGCAACATCAGATTACCGTTCTTATCATCCGCATTAGATAAAGCAAAGGCCGTTTTGGGTAAATGGTCAAAAAAGTACTTTTTTACATCGCGGTACTCCGCAAAAGTGTTATGGTAATCTAAATGATCATGAGAAAGATTGGTAAAAATACCTCCCGAAAAAGCTAATCCTTCTGTCCTTTTCTGATGGATTCCGTGCGAACTTACTTCCATAAAACAAAACTCTACGCCAACTTTATTCATTTCTGACAAATAGTAGTTTATGGTCAAGGAGTCCGGTGTAGTGTGCGTAGCCGGGAACTCCTCGTCGTTTACCAGAATTTTTACCGTAGAAAGCAAGCCAACCTTGTACCCCGCTTTTTTAAATAACTGATAGAGCAGGGAAGCAACCGTTGTTTTGCCGTTGGTTCCGGTAATCCCGACTAATTTTAAATTTTGAGACGGGTTGCCGTAATAATTAGAAGCCAAAAAAGCGAGGGCTAAATTGGTGTCTTTTACCTGAACATAGGTAACCCCATTGACAATTATTTCCGGAAAAGTATCACACACGATTACGGCAGCACCCTGATTAAGAGCTTTTTCAATAAAATCATGTCCGTTTGAAACCGTTCCGCGAATAGCCACAAAAACATCGTTCAGCTCCACTTTTCTGGAGTCAAACTCAATTTTATTGATTGCTACATCGGTGGATCCTTTGACTGCTTCAATACTTACTTTGTACAATATGTCTTTTAAGGTGCTCAAGATAGTTCTAATATAATGGTACTGTTTTTCAACAAAGGTTCGCCCGGCTGAATGGATTGTTTTCTCACTTTTCCGATTCCGATGACTTTTACTTTTATTTTCAGGTTTTCTAACAAGGCGATGGCATCCATACCTGACATTCCTTTTACATTTGGAACCGATTGAAGGTCTTTGGATGAATTGGCATAAAAGGTTTCATAATTTTTATCCTGAATCGGAATTCTCTTCTCCAGACTTTTAACTTCATTTGTTGACGGAACGTCGGTAAATACTTTTTGGGCAATTCGTTTAAAAACCGGACCGGAAACATCTGCTCCGTAATATCCTTTTGATTTACTTGGTTTATGGACCACCACTATACAGGAATACTTTGGTTGATCTGCCGGAAAATAGCCTACAAATGACGACGAATAATACAAATTGGCCTTGTCTGAATACCCCATCTGGGCTGTACCTGTTTTGCCTGCCATTGAAAAATCCCGGGAATACAACTTGGATCCGGTTCCTTTCTTCACGACATTTTCCAGAACAGCTTTGACTTTGTCCAACGTTTCCTGCGAAGCAATTTTTGGATTAATCACTTCTTTATCAAACTTTTTGATGGTTTTGTTCCATTCTTTAATTTCTTTCACAAACAATGGTTTTACCATTTCACCATCGTTTGCCACAGCATTATACAATGTCAGTGTCTGCAAGGGCGTCATAGCCACTCCATAACCATAAGCCATCCAGGGCAATGTTGTGCCATACCAGTCTTTATCGCCGGGTTGTGGAATTTTGGGCTTCCCCTCTCCTTTGATCTGTAAACCAAGCGGTTCATGCAACTTCATTCGTTTGATATGCGCTACAAACTGCTTCGGATTACTTTTATAATTATCATAAACCGCCTGAACCAAAACCGTGTTAGAAGACACCTCAAATCCTCTGGCTAACGAAATTTTGCCGTACCCTCCTTTTTTAGAATCGCGGACTTTTCGGTTATAATAAGTTATTTCGCCGCCTTTTGAATCAAAAATATTGCTTGTATCGGCTAACTTATCTTCAAAAAGGGCAATTAAATCAATCAGTTTAAATGTAGAACCCGGTTCGTGTGATTCTGCAACAGCATAGTTAACCGTCTCCGCATAATTTCCGTCTTTATCTCTTCCCAAATTAGAAATTGCTTTCACCTCACCGGTTTTGGTTTCCATGACCACCACACAACCGTGTTCAGCTTCATAATATTCCAGTTGTTTCAGCAAAGCATGGTGAGCGATATCCTGAATATAGACATCAATAGTAGAAACAATATCATAGCCATCCTGTGGCTCCACTTCATTTTCATCACGAATGGGCTTCCATTGGCCTTTTGCCATTTTCTGCATTAATCTTTTACCGTCTTTTCCGTTCAGGTAATCCCTGAAAGCCCACTCAATCCCTTTTCCGTCAGGGGTGCCGTCCGGCCTGATTCGTTCGTAACCGATGGTTCGTTCAGCCACCAGACCAATCGGATGTTCGCGTACTGTTTTTTGCTCCGTTATAATTCCACCCCGATATGCCCCTTTGTTAAAGAGCGGAAAACTTTTAACTTTCATATATTGGGTGTAACTCAGGTTTCTGGCCACCAGATAATACCTGTTTTTTGTAGCTCTGGCCCGTAAAAACTCCGTTTTATAAAATTGCGACGGCTTTCCCAACAACTGAGATAATGAATCGCAAAGCGGCTGAAGGTGTTTGTCGAAATCTTCTTTTTTGGGAGCCACTGCGTCAAAACGAATTTTATAATTCGGGATAGATGTGGCCAGCAAACTACCGTCTGCCGAATAAATATTTCCTTTGTTTGCCGGAATTACAAAATTTTTCACACTTCGCTCTTTCGCCAGCTTACGGTAGTAATCCCCTTCCACCCATTGAATATTAGTCAACTTAACAGCAACGCCGATAGCCATCAAAAAGACAACTACAGCGACCAAATAAATCCGGTAAGAGATATGTTTATCCGTTACTTCCATATTTTTTCTGTTAATGATTTCTCCTTGGGTTTAACCACTTTTATTTTTGCAGGAGGCACACTGGAAGGATATATTCCTTTTTCTTCCATTTTTTTAGAAATGGTGCTTTCCATCTTCAATTTCATTAATTCTGAACGGCGATCTACAAATTCTGAACGCAACTCCTTTACCTCTTTATTCAGCTCAACAATCCTGAAAATTTTCTTTTCGTAATGATGAATATTTGCAATCATGATCATTGCCAATGCTATCAAAAAAACAATAAACCGCCAGTTTTTAACGGCATCCTGATTGACCAGAAACTTTGCTTTTAATATGTCGTATATCCCTGCTTTCATCTACTTTTTTTCTGCAATACGCAATTTGGCACTCCGGGCCCGGTTATTCACTTTAATCTCCTCACTGTCCGGCACGATCAATTTCCCGACGGATTTAAAGGGTACCGAATAATTTCCGAAAAAATCACGCTCAGGCTCTCCTTCAAACAACCCGTTCTTCATAAACCTTTTTACCAAACGATCTTCCAAAGAGTGATAGGAAATCACACTCAGGCGTCCGCCGGGTTTTAAAATCTCCAAGGATTGCTCTAAAAACTCCTTGAGCACCTCCATTTCCTGATTGACCTCAATCCGGATCGCTTGGTATAGCTGAGCTAAAATCTTATGACTTTTGTGAGCCGGTAAAAATTTTGCTAAAATCAGTTTCAAATGCTCCGTATTTCGGATTGGCTTTTCTCTTCTGGTATTCACAATCGTATTGGCTATTGCTCCCGCATTAGACAACTCTCCAAACTCGGCAAAGATTTTTTTCAACTCCGTTTCTTCATATTCATTTACCACCGCAAAAGCATTTAACTCGCCTTTCTGACTCATCCGCATATCCAATTCTGCATCAAAACGAGTAGAAAATCCTCTTTCTGCCACATCGAACTGATGTGATGAAACACCCAAATCGGCCAAAATTCCATCCACCTCTTTCACGCCATAGAATCGTAAAAAGCGTTTGATATTTCTGAAATTTTCATTAATCAGTTTAAACCGTTCATCTTTTAAAGCATTCACCAAAGCATCCTCATCCTGGTCAAAAGCAAACAACCTCCCGTCCTGACCCAAGCGACTCAAAATCTCTCTGGAGTGTCCGCCCCCGCCGAAAGTCACATCCACATAAACACCGTCAGGTCTGATTGCCAGACCATCCACAGCTATTTTCAACAAAACCGGATTATGATATTCCATTGTCGTCATCATTAACATTTCCCATTACATCCTCTGCCAGGTCTGCAAAATCAACCATAGCATCATCAATTGACTTCTCGTATAATTCTTTATCCCAAATCTCCACAATATTAACTGCCGAAGACAGGACAATATCTTTGGAGATAGAAGCAAAAACCACCAAATCTCTCGGAACCAGCAAGCGACCCAACGCATCAATCTCCACCACTTTTACACCCGCCGTAAACCTTCTGATAAAATCATTGTTCTTTTTTACAAAACGATTCAGCTTATTTATCTTATTCATCAAAACATTCCATTCCGCCATGGGATACAATTCCAAACAAGGCTGAAAAACCGACCGCTTTAACACAAAACCATCCTGCAATGAAGCAGCCAACTGCTTTTTCAAAGGAGCCGGCAAGAGCAGCCTTCCTTTGGCATCGACCTTACATTCATATGTTCCGACAATGGCATTCAACACGTTACGGTTTTGATGGTTTGATAGCAAATATAAAAACATTTTACCACATTTTACCACAAAATACCACTTTGTTGATAAGTTTTACCACTTCATCCATCAAACCGAATCAAACATAGCCCATTGAATTATTGCAAATTATTTAACAAAACATTTAGAATCATTCCTTCCGAAAGAAAATATGCAATAGATTAACAAAACAACTCCAGTTTTTGCATGATTTCAACACAAACAACTATTTTTGCAATACCCGAAAAAATGTTGATAATTAGCCCTTTACAACATTCCCGGTTTTTTTGATTGAGCATCTAAAAATCTTGTCAAATAAACATTACAATACTTCTTTTTTATGGATAATATCATATATTTGTGAGGAATTGAAAGATGTCATTTTTGATGAAAGAAAACTATAAGAAAGAAGGCAAATACACTTATTTTGAAGCCGGAGAAGGCACCCCGATTATTGTTTTACACGGCCTGATGGGCGGCTTGAGCAACTTTGGCGGCGTAGCCGATTTTTTTCCGAAAAACGGCTATAAAGTAGTTATACCGGAACTACCGCTATACACACAAAATATTTTAAAAACCAACGTAAAAGCCTTTTCTAAATTCGTGAAGGATTTTATTGTTTTTAAGGGGTTTGAACGCGTTATTTTATTGGGAAACTCATTAGGCGGTCATGTGGGACTATACCATACAAAAATGTATCCTGAAAAAGTAGCAGCCCTGATTCTGACCGGAAGCTCAGGCCTTTATGAAAGTGCCATGGGCGACAGTTACCCCAAAAGAGGTGATTATGAATACATTCGATTAAAAACCCAAAATGTTTTTTACAATCCCGAAATGGCCTCCAAGGAATTGGTTGACGAAGTTTTTGCTATTGTTAATGACCGTATCAAAGTAATCAAAACCTTGACTATCGCCAAAAGTGCCATCCGGCACAACATGGCAAAAGACCTGCCTAAAATGCAAACTCCGACCTGTTTAATCTGGGGTAAAGACGACAAAGTTACCCCACCTGAAGTAGCCGAAGAGTTCCACAAGTTACTGCCTAATGCTGATTTGTATTGGATAGAGAAATGCGGTCATGCCGCGATGATGGAGCATCCGGATGAGTTTAACAAAATCATGCTGGAATGGTTAGAAAAACACAAACTATAAAGAGTCCGAACGGACTTTTTTGTTTTTAAATAAAGACTATGAAAATCAATACCGCCGAGTTTGTTGTCAGCAATTCCGAAGTAAGCAAATGCCCGAAAGATCTGCTTCCGGAATACGCTTTTATCGGGAGATCAAATGTGGGAAAATCATCTTTGATCAACATGCTGACCAACCATAAAAGCCTGGCAAAGACCTCTTCTAAGCCTGGGAAAACCCAGCTTATCAACCATTTCAAAATTAACAGCAACTGGTTTTTGGTTGACTTACCGGGTTACGGCTACGCCAAGGTCTCCAAAAAATCGAAAGAAACTTTTCAAAAGTTTGTAACGGATTATTTTGAAAAAAGGGAACAATTGGTTTGTGCTTTTGTGTTGATTGACATTCGTCTGGAAGCTCAAAAAATCGACCTGGAATTTTTAACTTACCTGGGTATTAACGAAGTTCCGTTCTGCATCATTTTTACCAAAGCGGACAAAATCGGAAAAACCAAAATTCAATCGCATGTTGCGGCTTACCGCAAACAGGTTTTGGCCAGTGGTTGGGAAGAAATGCCACAACATTTCGTTACCTCATCAACCGAAGGCACCGGGAAAGATGAAGTATTGGCTTTTATTGATGACATTAACCAGGAAATGTTTAAAAACAATTCGCTTTAGCTTTTTAAATCCAGTTTTTCTGCAAAATATTCGCAAAAATCACGCATGGTATCAGCCATTTTATCGTCGGTTGTAGCCCGCTGAAACGTATCGGCCATTGCCACCAGGGTTTGATGAAAGAAGATTTTCATTTCATCGACCGGCATATCTTTGGTCCACAAATCAATCCGCAGGGATTCTTTCGATGTTGAATCCCAAACCGAAAGCATAACCGCTTTCGTTTCCTGATTCTCTATACCACCGTCACGGGCAGTCCACTTTAAAGATTCTGGAATTTTATTTTCATCTAACGTTACATCAAACTTTATTTCAGACGTTTTTAAGCTCATTATTTTCTGGGTTTATATTTTGATCGGGTAAAAATCTCTTTGGCATCCATCGCCAAAAGTTCGTCCAAAGATACTTCATTATTTTTCATAAACGAACGGACAATTTGCCAGCCGATCCACACACCCGTTCTTCCGGGTGACTCCTGATCAATTTCCAGGTAGAATTTGGAAAACGGTGCCGGAGCAATGAATCGCTGGATTAATTTTGTATCTGAATCATACAATATATTTTCTTCTATAAAATACCGCCAAATTTCACTTTCATTTTCTTCGCACCAAAGTTGTTGCTCTTGGGTGTAACCAATTTTGTCAAAATCTTCGTAACCGGGCAGAATCAGATCTTTGATATACATTTCTTTTCCAAAATAAAGCATCTGGTCCAAAAAGGTTTTTTCACGGGGCCGTGCAATAACTCTGGTGGCAAAATCCGAAACAACATCGGGCATAATCTGCGAACGTTGAAAGGTTTGACGGAAATAATCCGGAAATTCATAAAACCTGTGCTCCTTTCCCAGATACAGATCCAACGAAATAAGCAAAAGACTGTCGGTGTAAATCACTTTGTTCTGGTAATCCATTTCAGAGATCAACGTGGTAACTTTAGAAGGGGTTTTCTGGTTGGGAAAATAAAATTTTATACGACGGAACACCTCTTCCAGTTCTTCCTGAACCGGTGTAAAATTACCGTATTTTTTTTGCACTTCATCATACAATTCCCTGTACAAAGGATCTTTCATTTTACTGATAAAAATACTGTCCGGAAACTGGCTTGGGAAAAAAGCGGGAAATTCTGCTTTCATTTTTAAGAAATCTTCAACAGGGGTTTCATAAAAAATTTTATCAAACCGCTCCACGGCAATTGAAACCGGTATTTCCTCTATTTTTTTTTCAATTTCAGACTTTTTATCGCACGATACAAACAAAACCAGAACAAAAAACAATACAATTTTTTTCATTTTATCCTTGACTTTTGATAACATTAAATTCATTTAGAAAATCAAATTGATTTTTCTACTTTTACCTTTTTTTAAATCAAATTGCAAATATACAGTGCCAAATTGTATAACCCTGAAAAGATGACACAAAAAAATACGACCATTAAAGTAGGTGAAGTAAATGAATACATTGTTAATTGGTTAAAAACATATGCAGAGAACGCTAAAGTGAGTGGTTTTGTTGTAGGCGTTTCAGGCGGTATTGACAGTTCGGTCACTTCAACACTCTGTGCCCAAACCGGGTTAAAAACACTTTGTCTTGAACTTCCGATTCACCAGGCGGTTCAACATGTGAGCCGTAAAAAAGAGCATATTGCCCAACTCCAGAAGCGTTTTTCAAATGTGGAAAGCCTATCCGTAGATTTAACCAACACATTCGAACAATTCAGAAAAGATGTTCCGGTCACGGAAAACGAGACCGTTCTGAATCTATCCCTTGCCAATACAAGGGCAAGGCTTCGTATGACAACTTTATATTATTTTGCAGGACTTTACGGATTACTGGTGGCCGGAACAGGCAATAAAGTGGAAGATTTCGGCGTTGGCTTTTACACCAAATACGGCGATGGCGGTGTAGATCTGAGTCCGATTGCCGATTTGATGAAATCAGAAGTTTATGCCTTGGGAAAACACCTGCAAGTACCCGAATCAATTCTAACAGCCGCTCCCACAGACGGGCTGTTTGGAGACGACCGGTCTGACGAAGATCAATTGGGAGCCAGTTATGACGAATTGGAATGGGCTATGTTGCAGGATGAGGCAGGAAAACATGCTACGGATTTTAACGGAAGGCATTTAGACGTTTTTAACATTTACAAAAGACTCAACAAAGCTAACAAACACAAGATGAACCCCATACCTGTTTGTGAAATTCCTAAAGTTTTAAGACAAATCTAAAAATTTTCTTAAAAATTTTTGTCAGAATTACATTCCATTAAAAAAAATATAGTATCTTTAACAGCCCTAAAAAAATATTAATCATTTTCTAACTAAATACCACTTATTATGATTAAAGTTTGTTTAGCCGATAATCAGCCCGTTGTTCATTTCGGGGTGAAATCGTACTTTAAAGACCATGCAGAAATCAGCATTGTAGGCCATGTGGGCAACTACAATATGATTTTAGACATGTTGAAAATTAAACCTATTGACATTTTAGTTTTAGATCTGGAACTGGAGGGGCTAACGAGTATAAACCTGGTTAAGTATATACTCAAAGAGTTCCCAAGCACTAAAATTATTATTTTCAGTAATCTTTCTGAAAACATTTATGCTCCAAATGCTCTGAAAGCAGGTGTTTCTGCTTATTTGCACAAAACATCCAAATTAGAAACACTTGGAAACGTAATTGTTAAGGTAAACAACGGAGCTGTTATTTTTAACGATGCCATTAAGAAAAGCTTAGCCCTGATAGCCAAGCAGAACAAGAGTGAAAGGCTTTACCGAAAACTTTCGAACAGAGAGATTGAAGTATTGCGTTTTTTAAGCGACGGAAAGAAAAACAATGAAATTTCAAAAATTTTAGGCCTGAACGAAAAAACAATCAGCACCTACAAATTGCGACTGCTCACAAAACTGAATGTAACTAACCTGGTGGACCTGGTAAACAAAGCTAAAACATTGGAGATTGTGTAAAAAATTACTTATAAAAAAAGACCTCTGACCGGGGTCTTTTTTAGTTATAATCCGAACGCATTCTGCCAATCCGCCGGGTAATATTTACCTTTAATTTATTGTAATCATTAATCATCGCTATGATTTCCTCCGGAGGAAGTTCCGCTTTTTCCGCCTGTATCAGCTGCATCAGTTCCCGATTTAATTTATTGATCAAAAACTCCCTGAATGTAACAATGGTTTCGGAAACCAGGCGTGAAAGTATTTCCTGATCGTCTTTCTCTTTCACAAAAACCTGTTTTTTATCCAGCCATCCGTGTAATTGGTATTTTTCATCATTCATTAAAATATCCGTGACCACTTCTGCATGTTCCGGCAGCAAATTATTGAGGTAATGATGCTTGTCAAATACCTCATGCTGATGGTATTGAGACACCAGGTCGATGTAAATGGCATTGAAAACAGGGTTTGCCAGTTCAATTTCATCTTCCTGCAAACTCAGGTAAATCCGCTCGTATATCTTTTGCCTGACTTTTTCAACGGTTTCCACTTCCTTACCGCTATCGTCAAACTGGATGAATACGTTCTCAAATTCCACTTCGTGGTGACCATATAACAACAACAATTCCAGTATGGATTTTTCCAGCAAAGTCACAACATCAACTTTTGCAACCACCGGATCGGTTTCATCCTTAATAACTTCAAAAACTTTCTGTTCCTGTCTGTATTTCTTATTGGCTTCTGACAAGTCTTTCCGGCTTATTTGTGCCAACGTACTGAACAGTACTTCTTCGGAAATATCCATAATCCGCCCGCACTCCTGAATATAAATCTCCCGTTTAATCCTGTCCGGTATTTTAGAAATACTGGTCACCATATCGCGGATCAGGTCTGCTTTTTTGATGGGATCGTTCTTGGCATCCTGCATCAGTAAAGAAGCTTTGAACTGAATGAAATCTTTTGCGTTTTCATCCAGGTACTTCACCAACTCCTCATGAGGTGTTTTTTTGGCAAAGCTGTCCGGATCATCTCCGTCCGGAAAAGTACAGACTTTTACGTTCATCCCTTCTTCCAGAATCAGGTCAATTCCGCGGACAGAGGCTCTTAAACCGGCGGCATCGCCATCAAAAAGCACCGTCACATTCTTGGTCAGCCTGTTAATCAACCGGATCTGATCAGGTGTTAAGGCCGTTCCGGAAGAGGAAACCACGTTTTCAATCCCGGCCTGATGTAACTGAATCACATCGGTATATCCTTCTACCAGATAACAATTATCAAGCTTGGCAATAGCCTGTTTGGCATGAAAAATACCGTAAAGCACTTTGCTTTTATGATAGATTTCACTTTCCGGAGAGTTAAGGTATTTGGCTGCCTTTTTATCGTTGGTCAGAATTCTTCCGCCAAAACCCAGCACACGGCCCGACATGCTTTGGATAGGGAACATCACTCTTCCTTTGAACCGGTCAAACTGTTTGTCTTCGCCAACAATCGTGAGCCCGGTTTTTTCTAAATATTCTAATTTATAAGCTTTCCCGAGGGCTTCTTTTGTAAAAGCATCCCAGCTATTCGGTGAATAACCCAGCCCGAATTTTTTAATGGTATCGTTAGAGAATCCCCTTTCTCTGAAATAGGTGAAACCGATTGCCTTTCCTTCTTCTTCTTCCCAAAGAACGTGCTGAAAATAGTGCTGGGCAAATTCCGATACCAGGTACATACTTTCCTTTTCATTGGCTTCGGCCTTATCTTCGTCAGACGTCACCGTTTCTTCAATTTCAATATTGTATTTTTTGGCCAGGTACCGTATCGCTTCGGGAAAGGAAAAATGCTCATGTTCCATTAAAAAAGAAACCGAGTTTCCTCCCTTTCCTGAGCTGAAGTCCTTCCAGATCTGCTTTACCGGCGAAACCATGAAAGAAGGTGATTTTTCATTGGAAAAAGGACTCAATCCTTTGAGGTTACTACCGGCACGTTTGAGTTGTACAAAATCACCAATCACCTCCTCTACCCGGGCGGTTTCAAAGACTAAATCGATGGTGTTCTGCGAGATCATGTCAGTTTTTTTGTAGCTTGTAAAAATACAATTCCGATTTTAAAATAAAGCATTAAAATTTAAAAAAAGGTGCTCCGAAACGAAACACCTTTTAAACAATGTATGCTAACTCAAACAAATTCTAATTCAAATCGAAACGCAAACCTAACGAAATATTATTTTGATCTACTGCATTGTTCTTAAACAACGGATTTAAATCATATTTCAGATACAAACTCGTGGAACGATAGCCCACATAGGTTGACAGACCATACGTAAAATCAGAGGTATTAAAATCCCCTTTTTCTTTTACTTTTATACGTACATCGTCTTCTTTATACTTTAAAATCTGTTTCGACTTGATATTAAATCCGGCATATCCTCCGATACCAACCCGAACGCTGTGATGGGTTCTGAACCTCACATCTCCGTTTTCTTTCACGGTCTTTGGCGTAAAATCAAACTCCAGGTGCAACGGCAGCACCAGATGAACATTTCTGAAACGGCTCTCTCTTAAGTCTAAACCAAATTCCTGCAAATCTGTCTGTTCTCCGTTTTTCACAAAATAACGGTTATCAGTCGGACGCAAATTGTTATACATCAGGGACAAACCATATTTGGCGTGCCATAAATTATTGTTTTTAAAAATCCTGGTGTTATATGTGAAGCCCCATTCATAAAAATGTGAGCCCCAAACCCGGTAATCACTGTCTTCCAACGAAGACATATCGCCATCAGTTACAAGGTTATTCAATCCGAAAGCAAACACAAATTGAGAAGTAGTGCGTTTTTCATTTTTAGAATTATGACGTTCGTTTTTATCATATTTTTTATCTCCCCTCTCATAAGATATTATGAACTTATTGCGACCAATTTTTACGGTATCTTTTTCATAATTTGAATTTGAGCCAATTGTACCGTCAACCTGATTTTTAATCAACGTTGAAAGCTTTTCTTCTTCTAAAGCAATGCGTTCTTCAATTTTTTTAGCTCTGATTTCAGCTACCTTTAATTTTTCGGCCTCAGCTTTCTCTGCGGAAATTGCTCCATTTTCAAACAATTTGTTAATATCTTCTACCTCTTGTTTGAGAGCTTCTTTTTCTTCCCTAGTAATTTTTTTTATATTTTCAGAAATACTTTTTGCTCTTTCTTCAAAGGTTTCCTGAGCATACATTTGGGTAACTAACGTGCATAGCAATACTGCTGCATAAAGGATAATTTTTTGCATAATTTTAAAATTTAACTGTTCGTGATTTGATTGTTTTACTCGTAATTCCGATTGGCAAAAGACGATTTCGCCGAATTGTATTTTTTATTAATCGATTGAATAACTTTATTTCTAAATGTTTCTTCTACTTCTTTTTCTGCAGTAGAAAGCAACGTATTGGCATCAACTTTTACGGAAGGTTTTTTTGAAATGTTTGGTATTTCAATTTTTTTTCCTTTTTCAATTTCCGCTAAAAGCGATTCGGCATTGATGTATTTTGAAGTTGATTCTACCGGTTGATTTTCAACAACATTTAACTCTTCTTTTTTTGAATGGTTATCCAATAAAAAATCTTTTTTCGGATTGATTTCTGTTGCCGGCTGTTCTATTTTTTTGGTTGATTGATGAACGACTGCGTTAATTTTGGTTTCTTCACTATAATTATTTTTTATTTCAGGTGTTAATCCTTTTTCAATCGGTTGATTTTCATTTTCCAAAACAACCGGGTTGGATGGAATTACATTTTCAACTGAATTTTCTTGGTTCATCATCAAAATTCCAATCAGCGTAAATCCTACGAAAATTGCTGCAATTGACAGCCATTTATAGCTTTTTTTGGATTTTTGCTCTTCTACCGAAAGCATGGCATCCAAACGATCCCAGGCCTTTTGAGAAGGCTGAATTGAACGTTGATTCAACTTTTTCCTGATTTGATTCTCTATATTAGTCGGTTCCATTATCATAATTCTTTAACTTGTTAATCTGATTCTGAAGCATCTTTCGGGCATGTGACAACTGCGATTTGGATGTCCCTTCGTTTATGCCTAACATTTCGGCAATTTCCTGGTGTTTATAGCCTTCTATCGCATAAAGGTTAAAAACCATTTTATAGCCATCCGGCAAACTGTCTATGAGAAACTGAATATCATCTACCGAAAACTTGCTTTCGATGTCGTTATACCGCTCTTCAAAAAACGTTTCATCCTCCATAAATTTCACTTGCTTTTGAACCCGGATAAACGAAATACATTCATGTATCATAATCCGTCTGATCCAACCTTCAAAACTGCCTTTGTGTTCAAAACTTTTCAAGCTTGAAAAAACTTTCATAAAAGCGGTGATCATCACATCTTCTGCCTGCTGCAAATCCCTGATATACTGCCTGCAGACACCCAGCATTTTTGGTGAAAACTTCGTATATATCTGATGCTGGGCATGCCGGTTATTTTCGACAGCTAATCGGATAATGTTTTTTTCGTCCTGATGTAAATTGATTACTTTCATTTTAAAAAAATCAGTCGCAGTTTTCAGTCGTTTCAGATTAATTAGTGTTCTGTTTATATAGACGAATGACGTTTGAAAAAGGTTGCATGGTAATGTGATAATTTTTCAATTAAAAAAATAATTAACTGAATATCAAAGAATTAACCATCAAAAAAATTGATACATTAACTACTTCTTCCGTTCAATCACATAATTCACCATCAACGTTAAAGCCTCTTTGTAGGGTGAAGCGGGAAAATCATTCAACAACTGCAACGCTTCCTGCTGATAAGCCATCATTTTTTGTTCCGCATAGGCGAGTCCGTTACTTTGCTTAACAAAAGTAATGACTTCTTTTACCCGCTTTTTGTCTTTGTTATGGTTTTTGACAGAATTGATCAGCCAACTTTTTTCTTTAGGCGAACAATTGTTCAGGGTATAGATCAGCGGCAAGGTCATTTTTTGCTCTTTGATGTCAATTCCGGTGGGTTTCCCGATGGCATCGTCCGTGTAATCAAACAAGTCGTCTTTGATCTGAAAAGCCATTCCGATGAGTTCACCAAATTTCCGCATGCGTTCGACCACTTCCCGGTTTTCCGGTAAAACCGAGCAGGCTCCGAGCGAACAACACGCCGCAATCAATGTAGCTGTTTTTTGGCGGATGATTTCGTAGTAGATGTCTTCCGTAATATCCAAACGGCGGGCTTTTTCAATCTGAAGTAATTCACCTTCGCTCATTTCACGAACGGCAACGGAAATAATTTTCAGCAAATCAAAATCGTTATTGTCGATGGAAAGTAACAATCCTTTAGACAGTAAAAAGTCGCCTACTAACACGGCTATTTTATTTTTCCACAACGCATTGATGGAGAAAAATCCGCGACGGCGGTTGCTGTCATCCACCACGTCATCATGCACCAAGGTGGCGGTATGGATCAATTCGATCACTGAAGCACCCCGGTAGGTACGGTCGTTTACCACCCCTTCTGAAACCATTTTAGCCGTTAGAAAAACAAACATCGGACGCATCTGCTTTCCTTTCCGGTTCACAATATAATAGGTGATCCGGTTGAGCAACGCCACTTTGGAAGACATCGATTCGTAGAACTTTTTTTCAAAAAGTTCCATTTCCTGGCTAATGGGTTGCTTGATTTGTTCGGTGATTTTCATGAAATTTCAAAGATAGTTAGAAAGTTAGAAAATCACAACTGGAATTATTCGGAAACCGCTTCATTTTTATTGGCTAACTGGCCACAAGCGGCATCAATATCTTTGCCACGGCTTCTCCGTACTTTGGCGATTACACCAATGTTACCCAACGCTTTTACATATTCATCCAAAACAACATCAGACGCCTGTTGAAACATTCCGTCATCAATGGGGTTGTATTCTATTAAATTGACTTTACACGGCACATATTTACAGAATTTTACCAATGCATCAATTGATTTTTTATCGTCGTTGATGCCTTTCCAAACCACATATTCATACGTAATCTTGCTTTTGGTCTTTTGGTACCAATATTCCAGGCTTTCACGCAATTCTTTCAGCGGAAAACTTTTGGAAAACGGCATGATCTCGGCCCGGATTTCATCTATTGCCGAATGAAGTGAAACGGCTAATTTGAACTTTACTTCTTCGTCAGCCATTTTTTTAATCATTTTCGGAATGCCGGAAGTGGAAAGTGTGATGCGTTTGGGCGACATCCCCAGTCCTTCCGGCGAAGTAATCATTTCGATGGCTTTGAGCACATTGTTATAATTCATCAGCGGCTCCCCCATTCCCATGAACACGATATTGGAAAGCGGACGGTCAAAATACAAACGGCTTTCGTTATCAATGGCTACTACCTGATCGTAAATTTCATCCGGATTGAGGTTTCGCATCCGCTTTAAACGGGCGGTAGCACAAAAATTACAGTCTAAACTGCATCCAACCTGACTGGAAACACAAGCCGTTGTCCGGGTTTCGGTTGGAATCAGAACACTCTCTACCACCAAACCATCGTATAAACGCACGGCATTTTTCACCGTACCGTCTTCGCTGCGTTGCATCTGATCCACTTTGATGTGGTTGATCACAAAATTATCTTCCAACATCAGACGGGTTTCTTTGGAAACATTGGTCATGTCTTCAAACGAATAGACTTTTTTGCTCCACAGCCATTCATACACCTGATTGCCGCGAAAAGCTTTGTCGCCATGAGCTACAAAAAAATCACGCAGTTGTGTTTTGGTTAAGGCCCGAATGTCTTTTTTGGTGGTGTTCATGGTGCAAAAATAACAACTATTTACCGAATTGATTGATTTGTAATTTGTAATTTTGCCGAAAATCACTTTACATGCATTTCCTCTCCGAAGATTTAGAAGATTACGTAGCGGCTCATTCGCAGGCTGAACCGGAATTATTAGCTCAACTGAACAAGGAAACCTATCAGAAAATTTTATTGCCCCGCATGTTGAGCGGTCATTTTCAGGGAAGGGTTTTGAGTATGCTGTCTAAATTGATTCGTCCCAAATCTGTTTTGGAAATCGGAACCTACACCGGTTATGCTACCTTATGCCTGTGCGAAGGCATGCAGAAGAACGGCATTGTTCATACGATTGACATTAAGGAAGAGTTAGTTGATTTTCAACGAAAGTATTTTGATAAATCGCCCTGGGGAAGTCAAATCACACAGCATCTGGGTGAAGCGGTAACCGTTATTCCTGCCCTGAAAGAAAAATTCGATCTGGTTTTTATTGATGCCGACAAAGAAAACTACCTCAACTATTACGAATTGATTGTCCCTAAAATGAACCAAGGCGGTATCATTTTATCGGATAATGTATTATGGTCCGGAAAAGTGGTAGAGCCCCTGAAAGAAGGCGATTTAAGCACCAAAGTATTATTGGAATATAACCAGCGATTAAATACCGACCCGAGAGTGGAAACGGTTTTGTTACCTATCCGGGATGGGTTAACGGTGAGCCGGGTACTTTAATCTGCCGGAAAATATTTCGGTTGCATTATTTTGTAAATCCGGTAAAAAAACGTTCCGGTAAACAATCCGAAAAGGTATCCGGTTAAAATATCTCCCGGAAAATGCAACCCCAGATAAATACGGCTGTAGGCAAAAATCAACGGAAAGAAGAATAACAAAAACATGTACTTAAACTGTTTCCGGAACACCAGAAACATAAAAGTGGTGGTGGCCATGGAATTTGATGCATGACCGGAAAAAAAGCTGAATGATTTCCGCACCAGCACTTCCCTCAATTGTCCGTCTAAACTGGGGTCATTGCAGGGCCGAAGCCGTTCGAAATTGTACTTAAAAAGATTGGTCAACTGATCGGTTGCCAGAATTAACACTCCTAAAAACATCACTAAAATTCCGAATTGTTTCCATCCGATTTTTTTGATAACGAAATAAAAAACTACTAAAAACAGAGGAGTCCAATACACCTGTTTGGTGATTATTAGCCACAATCCATCCCATTGTTCTGAGCCGAGGTTATTGAGAAAAACGAGTGCCTCTTTGTCGAGCTGAATAAGTTCTTCCAAGTTTAAAATTGTCTTTTGATGGGTCCGGTAATTTGTTCAATATCTTCTTTTGCTTTTTCTACTTCTTTGATTACTGACGAAGTGCTGTTTTGCGAAAGCGGATTAACGGTTGCTGTGAAATCCTGTTTAACTTTTTGTATTTCTTCCGAAATTCCTCCGGTTAAGCTGTTAGTGTCTAACCCGTTGGCTTCGGCACTTTTTTGGATTTCATTTTTTATATCATCAGTGGCATGTTTCAGTTGACGGAACATTTTACCCAATGTTCTGGCTATTTCGGGAATTTTATCGGACCCGAAAAGCATGAGTACCACTAATATGATGAGTATGAATTCACCTCCTCCTATTCCAAACATAATATGGTTGTTGTTTTGATTGCAAATGTACGAAGTTTTTTCAGCCCTGATAGCAGCGAAAATCCCTGAAGCGAAAAAAAGTATATTTTTCTTAACCCGGAAAAGCGACCGGCGGAAGCTCTTTCGGGGTTTTAGAAAATAACTTTTTTTGCCGAAGGATTGCAGCGGATAGCAGGATCAGCTCCTTATTTTGATTTTTCCAATTCGTCAAATTTTGATTTTACGGCTTCTTTGGGCCATGTGTTATTGGTTATGTCAATATCGGCTGTTTCTAATTTCGGATCGAGCTGAATTTTTTTGATCGGTTTTTCCGTGGCAAAAACCCGTGTAGCCGTCTGGTTGCCTTTACGCCAGATTTGTTCCGGAAATTGGTGGGTTTCCGTTGTTCCGTCTTCAAATTGCAGTTCAACAATAATCGGCATAATCATTCCGCCCGGTTTGTCGAATTCTACTTCGTAAAAATATTTTGGCGATTTTAGTTTTGCTATTTCGCTGGCCGGAATTTTGCCTGAGATAAATTCGTTCAGCGACCCGATTTCTTCCGTTTTCAAGGCTTTTCTCCGCTTTGAATTTAACTCTTTGTGGTTAGCTTCTACCAGATAAACATAAGGTCCGGCTGCGGTTCCGAAACGTCCTCTGCGGGTTTTTACATCTTTCAGTTCAGCAGTCGGTTCATCGGTTACAAAATATTGTTTCACTTCCTTGATGCCGATATCCACATAATCAGTGGAAAAAAACCAGCCTCGCCAGAACCAGTCCAGATCAACCGCAGAAGCATCTTCCATCGTCCGGAAAAAATCTTCGGGAGTCGGGTGTTTAAATTTCCAGCGGTTGGCATAGGTTTTAAAAGCATGATCAAACAGGTCGTGTCCCATGATGGTTTCACGCAAAATGTTCAATCCGGTGGCGGGTTTGGAATAGGCATTGGCTCCAAACTGGTGAATGCCTTCTGAATTAGACATAATAGGCTCCAAAAAACGTTGGTCGCCACTCATATACGGCACAATTTTATGAGCCGGTCCGCGGCTGGACGGATAATCTTTCATAAAATCCTGTTCAGCCAGGTATTGGAGAAACGTGTTTAAGCCTTCGTCCATCCACGACCACTGGCGTTCATCGGAATTCACAATCATCGGAAAATAATTGTGTCCGATTTCGTGAATGATGACGCTGATCATACCGTATTTGATGCGGTCTGATACAAATCCGTTGGCATCGGGACGACCGTAATTCCAGCAGATCATAGGGTATTCCATCCCCTGATCTTCGGCAGAAATGGAAATGGCTTTATGGTACGGGTAATCGAATGTATGACGGGAATAAGTAACCAGTGTCTGGGCAACCGCACGGGTTGAAAACTCTTCCCACAACGGGTTGCTTTCATTGGGGTAAAGTGAAATGGCCATGACATTTTTGGTTTCTAACTTTACCGCCATGGCATCGTAAATGAACTTCCGGGAGGTAGAAAAGGCGTAATCACGCACGTTTTCAGCCCTGAACTTCCACGTTTTTGTCTTATCGGAAAACCCTTTTTCGTTTGCTTTTGCTTCGTCCGGAGTTACCACCAGCACCGGTTTATCGAATGTTTTTTCGGCCAGTTCATAGCGTTTGATCTGTTCCGGCGTAAAAACTTCTTTCCGGTTGAGCAAAACGCCGGTTGCTTCCAGAATATGATCGGCCGGAACAGTGATGTTTACGTCATAATTCCCAAAAGGCAGGGCAAACTCACCACGCCCCCAGAACTGCATATTCTGCCATCCTTCCACATCGTTATAAACGGCCATCCGCGGAAAAAACTGAGCGATAACATAAAGTCTGTTTCCGTCTTTTTCAAATTCTTCGTAACCGGAACGGCCACCGTCTATCCGGTAATTATTGATATTGTACCACCACTTGATGGAAAAGGATATTTTTTGCTTCGGTTTTAGCGGGGTGGGCAGGTTAATCCGCATCATGGTTTGATTGATGGTGTAGGAAAGCGGTTTTCCGGCCGCATCATGCACATGCACAATATTGAAACCACCATCAAAACCGTCCTGCATGTATTTTTTCACAAAACCGTCCACCGGCACAGCACCATCCATACGCTGGCTCTCAATGAGTGGTGTTTTAGATTGACGGGAACGCATGTTCTGGTCTAACTGCACCCACAAATAGTCCAGCTCATCGGGTGAATTGTTGTGATAGGTAATGGTTTCTACTCCGTCTAACCGTTTGTTTTTATCATCAAGGACTATGTCCATCTTATAATCAGCCTGTTGCTGATAATAAGCCGGCCCCGGAGCACCGGAAGCTGTTCTGAACATATTGGGCGTTGCTAACAAATCATACAGCTGGCTGAACTTGTTGGTGTCGTAATGCCCGGGTTCGCGTTTGGGGTCGGTTTTTTCCTGTGCAAATAGTACTGCCGGGAATAATCCTAAAAATAAAAACTTCCTCATGCCTGTTTTTTTAAAAATGTCTAAAAATAATCAATTTCAATCAGTCGTTGAATATTTATCAGTATTTTAACAACTCTTCACCGTTCTCTAACGTCAGCAGGGCACTTCGTTTTTTACCGGAAACCCGGGTATGGATGATGTGTTGTTGTTCAGGCAAAAAATTAAACAGCAAGGTGTTTTTAATTTCCAGGGAAGTCACTTTGGGAGTATTCCGAATGATCAGGTAGCAGACCAGCACATCGTCTTCCATTTCTTTTTCAAGAAACACAATCTCTCTGGATTTACCGTTTACTTTAATGAAAATATTTTCTGCCAGGTATTGTTTTAACTGCCCGGTTTGTTCAGGAGTTTCTTTAGAAGAGCCCAGATAGAATATTTTTTTGTGCTTTTGCTCTAACGCATTATTCAAATCGTCAATAAAAATCCGGGTAGTAATCTGTATCGCTTTTTTGTCTTCTGCAAAGTCAATCTGCGTTACCGAAACGTAGAACTTATGCATTTGAAAGGCAGAAAACACCAACAAACCCAGTACCAACCCCACAACAATACCTTTCTTCTTCATGACTGATTTTACTCTTTGGGTAGTTTTTTATATTCCTTGCTTTTACTGATTAAAAAATCGATTAAATCGATTTCTTTGTGGGTTGCCAACAGTTTTTTCACCTCGGGATCCGAGTCGCAATAATTGAGAAACAATCCGATTTCTTCGTGTTTTAACCCCAAGGTTTCCGTAAAAAAATGATAGGTAAATTTATCTTTTACAGCTTCCTGGAAATTTTTATCTGAGGTAAAAACAACCGGTTGTTCTTTGCTTTTTTCTTTTCCGAAAAGTTTCCCGACCATTTTTCCGATCTTAATAAAGTCCATCCCATACGGAATGGAAAGGTCACTCGGCATGGCGGTGTTAAATTGGGTGGACTGAAAATCTTTTTCCATCTGCAGATCGGTAATCCGGCCACTGTCAAAAGCCCCTTTCATGTCAGTAACCTTAATATTTCTGGCATCTTTTTCCAGATCTCCCGACAAGGTAGTGGGTGTCACAATAACCTCATCCAGCTCATTGATGTATTCTTCCAGCTTAATTTTTAAAACAATAACTTTAAAATCATTTTCGGTTAAAACCAGTTTTTTCGATTTAAAAATCACACTTGAAAAAACCAGGGTATCCGTTGCTCTGGCATACATGGTAAAAAGTCCCAGGTTATCGGTTACAGCTCCTTTGTTGGAGGATATGTTGAATACGGTAACATTATCTATCGCTGTGGAATCAGAAATAATCTGCCCTTTGATAATTTCCCTCGAACCTAATTGTGCGAACAAAAACTGGGCAAAAAACAATGCGAGTAACAGTAGTAATTTATTCTTCTTCATTATTTAAAAAGTTTAAAAAGTCCTGAGCAAGTTCTCCCAGCAAAAAGGTGACACGTGTTTTGTTTTTGGCTTGTATGGCCTGGGCTAAATCAATATCTTCTACCACATAAAATTTGAATCCTTCTGCGTATTCCTTCGGAATTTTGAATGTATCCGTAAAAACTGCCGCTTCAAAATTGTCATCCAGCCAGATAATCATAAATTCTTTTTTCTCGATTCCGATATCTTTTTTCAATCGTTTGGTTCTGCCTGAAATCCAGTTCAGTAGCGGATCCAACAGCCCGGTTGTGGCGGTTCGCACCCTTCGCTCGGCAGGGGTATAGGAAACCGGTTTATAATTGATGATTCCTAAATCCTGGGCATTTATTTTGGTATATTCGGTTACCTCCACTTCATCTAATTCGCTTACTTTAGGGGTCATTATAATTTCAATTTTACCGTTTTTAAGATCGTTTGCAGAAATACTTTTCCGCCAGTAATTCAAATGAACAGCCGAAAAAACCAACAGATCATCTTCTTTTACCTCCAGCCGGAATTCGCCTTTTTCATTGGTGACGGTTGATTTTTCCGAAACCAGATTGGTCACGTGAATCCCTTCTGCGGAAGCGTTTTCAACGCTTACAACACCCTGTATCTGAACGGCGGTTTGTGCAAATCCCTTTGATGCAACAACAATAAAAAATAAAATAAACAGTTTATTCATCTGCTTCTAAAAAATTTAAAAATTCTGTTGCCAAAGCGGCCATTCTGAACTCTAAGGCTGTTTTCTGATCTGTCTTCATATACCCCATCGCCTCTTCGTCATGAATAACATAGTATTGGAAACCGCCCGTGTATTCCGATGGAATTTTCAGGGTTTGGTTAAAATATTCTTCTTTATAAAGATACATCAATTTTTCCAATCGTTTTTCTTTCTCCTCAATTTGCACTTCTTTTTTCAATTGATTGGTTCGTCCGCTTATCTGGTTAATCAGCCCGTCAACACTCATTCCGCCTAACGGAATTAAAAGCGGGCTGTACCATTTTAACTTCTCAGCGGTCCGCAGCCTTCGCTCTGCCGGCGTATAGGCCTTAGGCTTATAATCGATAATTCCCAACTCCTGTGCGTTGATTTTGGGGTATTCGGTCACCACTACCTCTTCCAGTTTTTCTTCTTTAACGGTCATTTCCACTTCTATGTAACCGTTTCTGATATCAGCTGCCGAAATGCTTTTCCGCCAATAATTCAGATGTACGGCCGAAAAAACCAACAGATCATCTTCTTTTACCTCCAGCCGGAACTCGCCTTTTTCATTGGTAACGGTTGATTTTTCAGAAACCAGGTTGGTTACATGAATCCCTTCTGCCGGTTGTTCTTTCACCACCACCTTTCCTTTTATGGTGGTTTGCGAAAACAACAACGGAACCCAAAACAAAAAAATGATTATAACAACTTTACTTTTGCTCATTAAGCAGACTATTTTTATATTTTTCTGCCAATTCGCCAATCAAAAAAGTGGCTAAATTTCTATTATCACGCTTTATTGAATTGATAAAATTAGCATCTTCTACGATAAAGAAACGGAAACCATTCAAATATTCCAAAGGAAGTGACAATTTTTGAGCCAGGAAAGCATCGTCAAACAAGGTTTTAATCTTAGCAATCAAAATCTCCTTTCCTTCTGTCTCCAATGCTTTTTTAAGCATCGCTGTCCTGCCGGAAAGCATATTGAGCAACGGATCTGCTGAAAAAGAAGTGTTTAAGCCCAATTGCGAATCAGAATTGGATGCCGTGCGATAACGTCGTTCGGCAGGCGTATAGCTTTTTTGCCCTTTCGGGATAATGCCCAGACTTACGGCATTGATGTTGGGATAAGCCTGCACAATCACTTCTTCAAACTGCTCGGTTACATTCTCCATTTTTACAATAAGCAGGTCGGCATGCCAGTTTTCATCATTCAAAACCAGCTCTAAACCCACGAGATGCACGGCAGAAAAAACCAGGGTATCGCCTTTTTGAGCCTGGATCGTAAAATAACCTTCTTTAGAAGAAACAGAACCCCGTTCAGTTCTGAGATTAATAATATGAATATCCTGAAACTGATTGGAATCGGTTATGATTTTGCCTTTACATACCTTTGAAATCGTGTCCTGCGACCAACTCAGGGAGCTAAATAAGACAAAAAAGAAGAGGTAATTTTTAATCATCAAGTTCATATTTCAAGTAAAAGTATTACAAATACCTCACAAGAATTTCCCAACAACTTTGTAATTTTTTGTTAATCTGATGAATATCCAAACGCTGTGATGCGTAATTTTGTCAAAAACCAACACCATGAAAAACCTGCTTATTGCCAGTACCTCTACCCTCCACGGCGGAGACTACCTCGATTACCTGCTTCCGGAATTAAAACTGCATTTTGCCCAGTGCAAAACTATTCTGTTCGTACCCTATGCCCGGCCGGGTGGTATTTCGCATGATGACTATACCCTGAAGGTAAAAACATTTTTTGCCCTACTGAACAAAGAAGTTAAGGGGTTGCATGAATTTGCCAATCCGGCCGAAGCCATCGAAAAAGCGGAAGGTATCTTTACCGGTGGCGGCAATACGTTTTTGTTGGTCACGCAATTGCATCAAAATAACCAAATGCAAGCCCTTAAAAAAGCCATCGAAAACGGCACACCGTATCTGGGAACCAGTGCCGGCAGTAACATCTGCGGCCTCACCATGCAAACCACCAACGATATGCCGATCATCTATCCGCCGAGTTTTGAAACGTTGGGAGCGATACCGTTTAACCTGAATCCGCATTATTTGGATGCTGATTTGCAATCGAAACACATGGGTGAAACCCGCGAAACCCGTCTCAAAGAATTTCATCAATTCAATGCACAACCGGTGATTGGTCTGCGGGAAGGCAGTTGGTTAGATATAAAAGGCGAGCAAATTATGTTGAAAGGTGAATTATCCGCACGATTATTTCGGCAAAATCAAGAAGCGATTGAGGTAGAAAGTGGGAGTGAGCTGGGGAAATGGCAATGACAATTACAAAAATCAATGGCAATGGCAAAAGGTAAATTTCAAAAATCTAAATTCTAAATTCTGATTTCTGAACTCTGATTTCTGAACTCTGATTTCATTTTGGGCGTGCCCCTTCGTAAACTGCGGGTCGGGCTATTCACTGCAAGTCCTCGTTCGTCGTGCCTCCTCTCTGTGGGCTTTTCGCTGCTATCCCTCACGCAAAACTGCCGGGAAGGGATTTTAGTTTTGAAAAATTGCTATCTGAAAAACAACTCCATTTAAACTGATTTAATTATATTCGAAAAGTAAAACCATAATTTCTAACAACAGTTATTCAAAATTAAAAAAATGAAATTTCGGGCTCAAGATAAAAAGTTGTGGAGAAAATAAAAAAACCCCAAACTTTCGTTTGAGGTTTTAGCAGAGCGGAAGACGAGGCTCGAACTCGCGACAACCAGCTTGGAAGGCTGGAGCTCTACCAACTGAGCTACTTCCGCTTATGTGAGTGCAAATATAGACAAATAGTTTTCTTTGTTGCAAATTTTTTTTCAAAAAAATTATCAAAAAGCTAACAGAATTTATAACCGATTTATCCTGAAAAAGTTATACCTTTAGTTCTCTAAGTCAGACAAACGAAATTATGCTTACCTTAAAGGAAATAACGGCTTTGGACACTTATTCCGTAAGGCATCCCGTACTTCGGGAAGGAAAACCTGCGGAAACCTGCCACTTTGAAGGAGATAATTTGCAGTCAACTATCCATCTTGGCTTGTATATTAACTGTGCCCTGATCGGGGTGGTTTCCCTTTTTAAAAACCGCCATGCGGAATTCACGGAAAAAAATCAGTTTCAAATCCGGGGAATGGCCGTCTTAAAACACCATCAAAAAAGAGGCTACGGCGAAAAATTACTTTACGAGGCAGAAACATATGCCCAAAAGTACAACTGTAACCTGCTGTGGTTCAACGCCCGGGAAAAAGCCATTCCGTTTTATGAAAAAGCAGGCTATTCCATACACGGAAAACCTTTTGAAATCAGCGATATTGGCACTCATTTTGTAATGTATAAAAAAATGAATTGATTTATCAGTGTCTATGAAGCATCTCTACCTCCTTTTTTTTGCACTCCTGCTGATTGCTTGTAACCAGAAAAAAACGTCCGACTCTTCCGATCAAAAAATACCCGCCGTTGAAATAACGGACGAAGGAAAAGTACTGGCAATTGACTCCACTTATCTTTCTAAAACAAAAGATTCGATTGTTACTGCATTCTATCAGGCAAACAAAAACAGAACCTTCTGGCTGGCTTTCAATTGCCGGGAATCCTTGCTCTCGGTTTTAAACACGGTGGAAGAAGAAGGACTCAATCCTAAAGACTTTGATCTGAAAAAGATCGGAAAACTGGAAAAAGCCATCGCTTCTTTATCTGACAAAGAACTGATTGACTACGATGTTTTGCTTACACAAAATCTGAAAAAATATGTGGAAAAAACGGCCAAAGGTTCTTTGAATCCGAACGAATTATACAAAGACTGGGATTTGAAAGAGAATAAAATTGATGTGCAACAATTGCTTTTGAATTTTCAGCGGAAAGACTCCTTTGATTATGCCGTGCATGCAGTAAAACCGAACCACATAGTCTATCAGAAACTAAAACACAGTCTGAAAATAATCAACCAGTTTCCGGATGAAAATTTTAAAAAACTGGAAATTAAAGACAAAATTGTACTGAACGACACCAACGAGGTGCTGATTGAGGTAAAAAAACGGCTCGCCTACTGGTATGACATGAAAAAACCGGATTCGCTGACCAACATTTATGATGAAACCACATGCAATGCGGTTAAAAATTTTCAAAGCCGGCACGGTCTGGCTCCAGACGGCGTGATCGGCAAAGGAACCATCGCTTCGCTGAATTTTACCAAACAAAAAAGAAAAGAACAGATTATTGCCAATATGGAACGCTGGCGATGGTATCCGAGAACGTTTGAAAAAGAATACCTTATCATCAATATTCCCGACTATTCGCTGCGGGTTGTAAAAGAAAAAGACACGGTAAAAACACACCGGATTATTGTAGGCAAAGCCAGCCGAAGCACCCCGATTTTGTCTTCCAGGCTGAGTTATGTGGTCTTTAACCCCACCTGGACGGTTCCGCCCACAATTCTGAAAGAAGATGTGATTCCGGCCGCTACTAAAAACAGAGGCTATTTTGCCAGCAAAAACCTGACAATTTATGAAGGGAGCACCATGGTGAGTCCGTCAGACTGGATTCCGTCCAAAGGAAGGTCGTATCGCTACGTGCAGGCTCCGGGAAATTCTAACTCACTCGGACTGGTTAAAATCATGTTCCCGAACCGTTTTTCGGTTTACCTGCATGACACCAATACGAGAGGTTACTTTGAACGGGAAAACCGTTCGTTAAGCTCGGGCTGCGTAAGGGTACAGAACCCTTTTGAACTGACGGAATACCTGCTGGACGACCCTGAAAACTGGAACAAGGAAAAAATAGATGAAGTGCTGGCGGACTCCAAAACCAAAAATGTTAATTTCAAGAAGGAAATCTACCTTCACATTTTGTACTGGACAGCCTGGAGTGACGGAAACTTATTGATTTTCCGGGATGATATTTACGGCCTGGATGCCGATCTGTATAAAAAACTACGAAATTAACTTCGACGCTGCTTTATAGCTTCTTGACGGATGATAAATAAACAGACACGATTTGTCTTTTATCGTTTGAATAATATCCCGGTTTAATTCCACCGGCAGAGCCGGACAACCCTGGCTTCTGCCCAGTCGTTTGTTTTGCCTGATGAATTGTTCGGAAACATAATCGGCTCCGTGAATAACAACAGCTCTGTCTCGTGCTTTGTCGTTTATTCCTCTTTCCAAACCATCCAGCCTAAGCGAAAGGCCGTGTTTGCCCTGATAGGTTTCGCCGGTGAGGTAAAACCCTAAACTGCTTTGATACGATTCTGACTTATTGGAAAATTGTGTTGCAAATTCTTCGCCCGAATTTCTTCCGTGCGCCACTAAGGAATGATATAAAACCGTGTTATTGGTCATGTCTATCACCCACATCCTTTTGGCATTGGCAGACAGGCTGAAGTCTATAAGCGTCAGGATATCATTCTGAATCAATCCCTTTTGCTTTAACTGATAAAATCCTTCTAAGGCTTTGGTAAAGCTTTCCAGTTGCGGAAGTTTAAAATTATTTGCGTTGAGGTTATGGTATAACGAAACCACTTTCGATTCGAAAGAAGTTTTTGATGTTGCGGCAATAATTTTAGGGTCAGTGGTATTATCTGAAGGTGTTGTGAATGAAAATAATCCAAACAACAAAACCGCAAAAAGCTTGTAATTCATTGGTAATCTACAGGTTAAAATTAGACTTGGGATGCCAAAAATATAAATTTAAAGTTTAAAACCAAATTTATTCGGGCTAAAATGCTGGTTTTTTTAAAAATTAATCCTTATTTATCGCATGAACCTGAAAGAAAACGGAAAAAAACTACAAATCGTATTCAAAAATGTAACAAATCTGAAATTTAACGTCTTTAGGTAATATTTCTTAAGGAAATGATAAAGTAATTGTTCCTGAAAATACTATACTTAATTTTGAAAAATGAATTCTAAAAGGCTTCTTTTTACTGCATTTTCACTGTTCTTTGTAACGCTGGCGGGAATTTTTCAGGCATTCGGTCAAAAACGAACAACTGCCTTACGCATCAGTGAATCGGTTTCAATTGACGGCAAAATGGATGAACCGGCCTGGAAAAACGCTCCGGTAGCCCATCAGTTTATCATGCTGGAACCGGACAACGGTGCCCCGGAATCGAACGACCGTAAAACGGAGGTAAAAATCCTGTATGACGACAATGCCATTTATATTGGTGCTGTTTTATATGACAACGAACCTTTTAAAATAGAAAAAGAAATTACACAACGGGACCGGTTTGGCACGGCGGATCACTTCGGGATTTTTATCAACGGGTTTAACGACGGCCAGCAGGATTTTCGCTTTTTTGTCTCGGCATCGGGCGTTCAGATGGATTGTCTGGCTACAGAAAACAATGAAGATTTTTCATGGGATGCTATCTGGAACAGCGAAGTCAGGATTACCGATTTCGGCTGGGTGGTTGAAATGGAGATTCCGTATGCGGCTCTTCGTTTTTCGGAAGAAAGAGTACAGACCTGGGGCGTGAATTTTTTCCGGGAAATCCGTCGGTTCCGGCAAAAAGCCACATGGAGCAAAATTGACAGGGCCGTGGGTTCCGTAATCAACCAGGCCGGAATTTTAGACGGAATCGAAAACATTAAACCCCCTACCCGGCTATTCTTGATTCCCTATACATCCGGTTATCTCGAATCGAACCGGAATACCACAGAAAGCACATTTAAAGCCGGGATGGATATTAAATACGGCATCAACGATTCGTTTACGTTAGATGCTATTCTGATCCCCGATTTTGGTCAGACTGCTTTTGATAATGTAGAACTCAACCTGGGGCCCTTTGAGCAGCAATTCAACGAAAACAGACCTTTTTTTACCGAGGGAACGGACTTGTTTTCAAAAGGTAACCTGGTTTACTCCCGAAGGATTGGCGGGTCGCCATCCACCTCTGCCAGGGCAGGCGAAAATGAAGTGGTTGAAAGTCGCCCGGCCACGGTTAATCTGTTAAATGCCTTAAAAATTTCCGGAAGAACGGCAGACGGACTGGGAATTGGTTTTTTAAACGCCATTACCGAAAAAACCTATGCCCGTATCCGAAATACAGACACAAATGAAATCCGTAATCAATTGGTAGAACCATTAACAAATTATAATGTGCTGGTTTTTGACCAACGCTTTAATCAAAATTCGTCTGTTTCATTTATCAATACCAATGTAACACGGGTTGGTGATTTCAGAGATGCCAATGTTACCGGTGTGGTATATGACATCAATTCTAAAGGAAACAAATACAATATTTCAGGCGATTTAAAAATGAGCAGCATCTATGACGATGCCAAAGGGAATGGCTATTCAACCTATATCAATGTTGGAAAAACTTACGGAAAATACCGTTATTCGATAGCCTCGCAATATGTTTCAAAAGAATTTGACATTAACGATCTGGGCATCAATTTTGTGACCAATTACCACAATGTATCTGGAAATTTTAACTATCGGATTTTAAATCCGACTAAACGGTATAATTCATTTAACCTGAATGCAAATTATTATTTAGAAATTGAAAACACCACCGGGAAAGCCCAGGATCATTGGTTTAACATGAACATTAACTCCAATTCGCTGAAAAATGATTATCTCGGGTACGGCTTTTTAGTGAGCCCGTTTGTTACCTATAATTTCTACGAATCCAGGGTGGCCGGCAGACCACTGGCTTTTCCGGCGAGCGGTAATGCATGGGTTTATTTTTCATCCAACTACAACAGAAAGTTTGCCCTGGATATTGAACCTTCCATTCGCTTTTTTGACCAGAAAAACAGGATGAACTATAGCTTATTCATTAGTCCGAGGTACCGTTTTAACGATAAACTGACGTTGATTTATTCTACCAATTACTTTCGTCAGAACAGTGACATCGGTTGGGTAGATTTTTTTGAAAACAACATCATTCTGGCCGAAAGAAACCGGTCTACATTAACCAATTCCATTTCCGGAAAATTTGCCCTCAACAACAAAATGACATTGAACCTGACCACCAGGCATTACTGGTCTTTTGCCGAAAATGTTCAGTTTCATACCTTGTTAGAAGACGGTACGTTTGAACCCAACAGCAACTATTCTGCAAATAAAGATGCCAATTTCAACCTGTGGAATTTTGATTTATCCTATTCCTGGTGGTTTGCCCCGGGAAGTCAGGTTACGGCACTTTACCGGAATAATGCCCAGCATTTTACCGACGAAGTTAACAAACGTTACGATTCAAACATCAGCCATGTTTTTGAAAACAACCTCAACCATGTTTTTTCATTGAGCATCCGTTATTTTATCGATTACAACAAAGCTAAAAATTGGTTTAAAAAAGTGTAAAACTTTCTTTCAAAGCATGACGTTTCGTTATCTTTGTCTAAAATTTTTACCATGAACAAGAAAGTAATCCTGATGATTTTAGACGGATGGGGACATTCGCCGGACCCGAAAGTTTCTGCCATAGACCATGCCAACACCCCATTTATAGACTCTTTATACAAAAACTACCCGCATGCCGAACTGAGAACAGACGGCTTAAACGTTGGTCTTCCGGAAGGTCAGATGGGAAATTCTGAAGTAGGCCACATGAACCTGGGAGCCGGAAGAATTGTCTATCAGGAGCTTACCCGGATCAACCTGGCTGTTCAGAACAAAACCCTGAACAACGAAAAGGTATTGCAGGAAGCTTTTCAATATGCCAAAGCCAATCAGAAGGATGTTCACTTCTTAGGGTTGGTTTCCGATGGCGGTGTGCATTCGCATATTGATCATTTAAAAGGATTGGTCGATGCAACACAGGCATTCGGCCTGAATCATGTTTATATCCACGCATTTACTGACGGCCGTGATGTGGACCCGAAGTCCGGTGTACGGTTTATTTCGGAAATAGAAAATTACTGCAAAAACACCACTGCAAAATTAGCATCAATCGTTGGCCGTTATTATGCCATGGACAGAGACAGGAGATGGGAAAGGGTAAAACGGGCCTATGATGTATTGGTTAACGGTATCGGAAAACACACTCAGAACGCTGTGGACAGTATGCAGGATTTTTATGCCGCCGATATTACGGATGAATTTATTGAACCCATTGTGATGACGGATGAAAATGACAAACCGCTCACAACAATTAAAGAGGGAGACGTTGTTATTTTCTTCAATTTCAGAACCGACAGAGGAAGGCAGTTAACCGAAGTATTGACGCAGTTTGACTGTCATGAACAAAACATGCACCGGTTGGATTTGTATTATGTTACGTTGACCAATTATGACGAAACCTATCAAAACATCAAGGTAATCTACAACAAAGATAACATTACCGAAACGCTGGGTGAAGTGCTGGAAAGAAATCATAAAAAACAAATCCGGATTGCCGAAACGGAAAAATACCCGCACGTTACCTTCTTTTTTTCCGGCGGCCGTGAAGAACCGTTTGAAGGCGAAACCCGTATCTTGAGAAACTCACCCAAAGTAGCTACTTACGATTTAAAACCGGAGATGAGTGCGTTTGAATTAAAAGATGCCCTGGTCGAAGAGCTCAAAAAAGGGGAAGCTGACTTTGTCTGCCTGAACTTTGCCAACGGCGATATGGTGGGGCATACCGGAGTAATGGAAGCCGCTATTAAAGCCTGCGAAGCCGTTGATGTTTGTGTCAAAGAAGTGATTGAAACCGCTTTGGCAAATCATTACACGACCCTTGTAATTGCCGATCACGGTAACTGCGAAACGATGATTAACCCGGACGGCTCACCCAATACGGCTCACACCACCAATCCGGTACCCGTTATTCTGGTTGACAACGATTTAAAAACAATAAACAATGGCGTGCTGGGCGATATAGCCCCAACGATCTTAGCCTTAATGGGAATGGAAAAGCCTGATGCAATGACAAGACATTCCCTTCTGTAAATTATGCTGAAATTAATTAAAAATATTCTCTTACTGTTCTGGATACTGATTATTCAGAATGTTTTTGCACAGGGAGGTGCTCCGAATTGCCAGGAGTTTCAGGCTAATTTTGAGGCTTATCAATCCTGTGCCACCAGTATTCCGTTTCAAAACTCAACCGGAGCAAACAGCGAAAGTTTTGCAACAACCTGTATTGGTGCCCCTTTCAGAGGGCCAACCTGGTTTTTTATTCAGGTGCAGACCCCCGGAAATATTATTCTGCAAATCAGTCAGGTAAACAATGCCGGCATCGGTACCGACGTAGATTTTGTGCTTTGGGGGCCTTTTACGGACCTGACCAATGTTTGCAGCCAATTAACTATTCCGAGAGAAGTGGATTGCAGCTGGTCTGACAGCAGTATTGAAATTGTCAATATTCCCAACGGACAAACGGGTGAATTATATGTTCTTTTGATTGACAATTATTCCAATCAGCCGGGACAAATTTCCATTGCCCAAATCGGCGGAACCGGGAGTTCAGACTGCAGCTTTCTGTCTTCTGTAGAAATCACTGACGAGAGCGGAAACGAAATTACCCAAACCGAATACTGCAAACCGGAAACCAAAAGCATTACCGCCACGATAGACGTAACAGATTTTGACGGCAATCCTACCGATCTGCGTTTTAATTATACCTGGTACAGAAACAATGTTTTGCTCAGCACGATTACAAACAGCACCCTCAGCACCAATACCTTGGCTAACTTAACAGTATCCGGCACCTACCGGGTAGAAACCACGGCTTATGACAGTACCGACCCAACGGTTGATTTGGGCAATCTGCCTGTCAGTGAAGCGTCTGTCGAATTAAAATTCTTTATTCTGCCCGATGTTTCCATACAACATACCGCAACCAATTGCCTGAACTCTAATCCGGTTTTACAGGGTACAATTTTGAATCAGAATCTGTTTGACCCTTTGGTGGACAATCCGATTTATAACTGGTACAGAAATGACATTCTTGTTCCGGGAAGCCCGAACAACAGTTTTACGCCAACCCTTCCGGGAAAATATAACCTGGGTGTAAAAAACGGCGGTTGCAACGAAGTGATTTCCAATTCGGTATTCATTTATGACACGCCTCAGCTAACCATTTCAGCCAATACGTCTATTTGCGACAATGACAGTTTTACCATTACTTCTTCCGTGGCAAACAGCGGAAACCTGAACAACGTAACCTATCAGTGGTATCAGAACAACAATCCTCTTCCGGGAGCTAATGCGTCAACCTTAGTGGTTTCAACAGCTATTCAGGCCACTGATTCAACGGCAGATTATTACCTGGAAGTTACGGAAGAAGGCATTTGTGCAGGTAATTCCAATACAGTTTCGGTACAGATAAATCCGGTTCCTGTTTTAAATACAATTCCGGTAATCATCGAACAATGCGATTATATCACTCCGAATAATGACGGTATTGCTACCACAAATTTAACCGAAGCATATAATGAAATCACCAACAATGTTGCCGGCTTAACACTGCTCTATTTTCTGGACAGCGGTCTTACACAACGCATTTTAACCCCCGAAGCCTTTGTTAATGCCACAGCGAGTCAAACCATTTATGTCATCGCCGTTAACGAAAACACCACCCCGAATTGTACTTCTTCTACCGTTGCAAGAATTGCTTTAACGGTGAATCCGACAAGTCTTTCTGCATATCCCGACATGCCCCGCGTATGTCCGGTTGTCAACCAAAACTATGGCTTTGTGGATTTTTCGACACAGGAAAACATCATCCGCAACAGCTTTTTTGGCGGAAATCCGGTGGAGATTACGTTCTATTTAACCGATACAGATGCCTCTGTGAAAACAAATCAGCTGACTAATTTGTCGCAGATTCCGGTTGGACTTCAAACCATTTATACCCGGGTGGAAACCAACAACAGCTGTGAAGGCGTGGGCACTTTTGAGGTTGACGTTATTACCCCGCCAATTCAAAATACTATTAATGCGGTGGCCTTGTGTGAAAATGAAACGGTGGTGTTAAACAATTTTGATACCGAAGCCCTGTTGAATCAAAACCCGACAGTACAGGCAAGTTATTTCAGGACATTTCAGGCAGCCGAAAATAATTCCAATGCTTTAAATAAAAACATTCCACAGGCTTTTCCGGTCGGAAGCAACACCCTTTTTGTCCGTTTATTTGATACGGCTACACAATGTTTTTCCGTTGTTGGTTTTACCATTGAAATTTTTCCGAACCCGGTTATTTATACGCCGAGTCTGCTTTCAATCTGCGGCGATACGGTTTCGACTTTTGATTTAACGCTTCGAAATAATCAGATTACCGGCGGGAACACAAATTACCGGGTTTTCTATTATGAAACACCGGCAGATCTGGCAGCAGACAATTTTATTCCGCAACCTGATGCGTATGTGTCCTCGTCTAAAACTATTTTGGTAAAAGTAGTGGATCCTACCAATAACAACTGTTTTTCGACCACCAATTTAAGCCTGGCGGTGGTCACAATTCCGGGAAGTTTAACCAATCCTACCCCTATAGAACGGTGTGACGACAGCGGATTCTACCGCTTTGATCTAACCGAAAGAACAGCTGAAATTGTCGGTTCATCCAACCAGAACAATCTTGTTATCCGGTATTATGAGCGTTTTTCAGATGCCCGGGACAACAACAATACTTTTATAACAGATCCAACCGCTTTTACAAATACCATAAAAGATTTTCAGACAATTTATGTGCGTGTGACCAGTACGACCAATTTTGACAGCGAAACCGGAATTGCGTGTTACCGCATCCTGGCATTAGACCTTTATGTTCGCCCGTTTCCGGAAAACAAGCTGAGAACATTTCCGTATTATATCTGTATAGATGAAAACGGAACGATTTTAAAAGAGGCCTTTATCCGGACTTTATTAAATGAAACGGATTATACTTTTGAATGGTTTACCGGTTTTGGTGCCCAGGCCGGAAATGAAATTCCGGGCGAATCATCAAGTACATTTTCAACCGGTCTTGAAGGTGATTTTTCTGTTCAGGTAACCAATGTTTCCAATGTGGCACAGTGCTCAAGTGTTTTTAATTTCACAACCGTTAAAACACTGGCTCCCGATGCGGTTACCGTTTCACCGCAAAACCTGATACGGTTTGAAGGTCAAAACAGCATTACAGCCACAGCCACCCCGGCCTCTCCGGATTATGAGTACTCCATTATTCCGGATCTCTGGCAGGACAGCCCGGTTTTTACCCATATTCCGGCCGGTGATTTTGTGCTGAGGGTACGAAACAGATTCGGTTGCGATGAAATCAGCACCACATTCACCGTATTAGATTTTCCGGTCTTCTTTACGCCAAACGGCGACGGCTTTAATGATACCTGGAAAGTAACGGGCTCTCCTGTTATAGAAATCGTTCATATTTATATTTTTGACCGGTACGGAAAACTGCTGAAAGAAATCGGTCAAAACGGCAACGGCTGGGACGGCACCTTTAACGGAAGACCTATGCCCTCTGATGATTATTGGTTCAAGGCCGTTTATTTGAAAGACGGAGTCAAACAGGAGTTCAGGTCTAATTTTAGTCTGAAGCGTTAGGCATTGGGCAAACATTATACAAAAAAACATTCCGGTCAAGAGGCCGGAATGTTTTTTTACAACACACCATTTTACGGATTCCCGTAAAAATGAAGCTGTTAACTTTTCTAATTTGCATACGAAAACATCTTATTTTTATGCTAAAAAAAACAATTTTATTAGAAAAAAAAGCTTCTGTCACCTGCAAAAACCTTCAACTGATCATCAAAACCGAAGAAAGGGAATCGTCTATTCCTATAGAAGACATCGGGTTTATCGTATTGGATCATCCGGAAATCTACCTGAGCATCCCGGCCATGAACCAGCTTGTAGAAAACAATTCATCATTGATTATCTGTCATACGAATCATTTACCCAACGGCATGTTTTTAAACCTCAACAGCCATCATATCCAGCAGGAAATTTTCAGAAAACAGATTGAAGCATCGGCTCCGCTAAAAAAGCAATTGTGGCAACAGACTATCGTTGAAAAAATCAAGAACCAGGGCATACTGCTGGAGCGAATAACCGGATCAAAAAACCATTTTAACTATTTGGCCGGAAAGGTACAAAGCGGCGATACCACCAACATGGAAGGCGTAGCGGCGAGCCAGTACTGGAAATCCTTTTTTGAAGCCGACTTTAAACGGGAGCGGTTTGGCGATTATCCCAACAACTTCCTCAATTACGGCTACGCTGTTTTAAGAGCCGCCACCGCAAGAGCTTTGTCCGGAAGCGGTTTGCTGAACACTCTGGGCATTCATCACAAAAGCAAGTATAATGCTTTTGCTCTGGCCGACGACATTATGGAACCCTTCCGCCCCCTTGTAGATGAAAAAGTTTTTGAGCTGATGCAACAATATGACGAACAGGATCTGAACACATTGCTTAAATCGGAACTTTTACAGCTCCTTACCCGAACGGTTTATTTTAAGGAAGAAAAAAGTCCGCTTATGGTCGCCTTACAAAAAACGGCCAATTCCTTACAGCAATGCTATTCAGGTGACCGGAAGAAGATCAAATATCCCCGGTTATGGAGTTAAACGGATACCGTATTATGTGGCTTTTTGTATTTTTTGACCTTCCGACCGACACTAAAAAAGACCGGAAAAATGCTTCCGGCTTCCGGAACAGCCTGTTGAAAGACGGGTTCAGCATGATGCAGTATTCCGTATATGTGCGTCATTGTGCCAGCAGCGAAAGTGCTGACGTGCACGAAAAACGAATCCACAAACTTTTACCCCCTTTAGGCAAAGTGAGTGTGCTGCGGATAACCGATAAGCAGTTCGGGAATATCTTAAACTTCTGGGGCAAAGCCGAAGTACCCAAAACTCCGCAGCCGACGCAGTTGGAGTTGTTTTAAATCGTATAAAATTTATCTTTAAACCAATTATTAGGATTATTACTGATATAATTAAAAATGTTATGATATGCATTTTCATCTCTAATGATATGATCATGAAATGAGCGGTGCCATGCAAATCTTTTGTAGCCAGCATTATGAATTTCTGATGATGAAGTTGATTTTAATGCCCCAATCAAACTTGAGAGCGATTTTATTTTTAAAGAATTTTGACCGTCTTTTTGTCTATCTATCCCTAAAATAAGATGAAAATGATTTGGCATAACAATATAATTATGAATATCAACGTACGGATATTGATCCTTCAACCATTTTATCTTGGCATCAACAATTAATCCATATTGATTTAATTCAACAACATAATTGATTTCTGAACTTTTTAGATGAAGATGCTTTTTGGGAAGCTGATAATCGGGACTTTGATTTTGGGGATTCTGTACGGGCAGGTCGCGACCTGTCCCAACAGGAATGACTCTCCCCAAACAACAATCATTGTTTTTTACTCAACTTGTCACGAAATACAAATTATCACTTGTATAATCGAATCCTTTCATTCGATTTTTTTTGCGGATTTTCATGGCTTATACTTTTTAAATGGCTCATATAATTTTCAAAAATAATACTATAAAATTTATTTGCAAATTTTTCATTTTTCTTCTCACGGACAGGTCGCAACCTGTCCCTCCAAATCATTCCAAAACAAATTTATTCCAAAATTCTCCGCAATGACAGGTCGCGACCTGTACGCACAAATAAAAAAATGCTTCAATCTTGCCTTATCACTGCAAAAAAGAAGCATTTTTTATCACGATATATTCCGATATTCCATTGATAATTAGAAGGTAACAAACCAACTAATATCGTGTTTTCTAATCTTTAATCAAACCACAACAAATTTAAAATAGACGGTTTTTCAACTACAAATATCGTGTTTTCTAATCTTTAATCAAACCACAACAAATGCAAAATACCTGATAATTGTTTCAAAAATATCGTGTTTTCTAATCTTTAATCAAACCACAACGTTATTAAGTCCATATTTACGGACCAGGTTAATATCGTGTTTTCTAATCTTTAATCAAACCACAACTAGCGATAAATGAAATCATCTTCAATTGTAAATATCGTGTTTTCTAATCTTTAATCAAACCACAACATGGAGTCTTTTTTGTAAAAAGAAAAAGAAAATATCGTGTTTTCTAATCTTTAATCAAACCACAACTGACCAATCTTGCATACATAGTTTTTCACCAATATCGTGTTTTCTAATCTTTAATCAAACCACAACAGCATTAGAAAAAGTTTGCACGAAGCAGGAAATATCGTGTTTTCTAATCTTTAATCAAACCACAACCGTGAAATATTACTTTCAACATCAAAGAATAATATCGTGTTTTCTAATCTTTAATCAAACCACAACAATTGAAATAAAATCCTTCAGCAATGGTAAAATATCGTGTTTTCTAATCTTTAATCAAACCACAACATG
>QFCS01000981.1_pt1 | contig 151474 bp, 126 predicted proteins | sample 3576561 | NCBI WGS metagenome assembly QFCS01 | reverse complement strand
GAACGGGAGTGTTCTCTTTCACTCCGTTAAATGCACCACGTGGGCACACTCATTCACGATGTAAAAGTATAGTGCATATTACGCACAGCCAATAAAATCAAGGGGTGTTTGGTGGATTGTACTCGTTTGGTTGTGGATTAACCTGAAATTTTGGTAAAATACCTTATTTTTAAATGTCTTTGAATTCTGAGCCTGCCAATTGGGCTATAACCTGCTCTACATTCTCTTTGTAGCTCTTGGAAAACGGGAGTTGTGTCTTGGAATTTTTAATGTAGCAGACCGTGTTTCCGGTATGAATCCGGGAAACATAGTTCTTATTCACGATATAACTGTTGTGTATCCGGAAGAAATAAGACGGCAGGTTTTCTTCAAAATATTTAAGCGTTTTAAATGCTGTAATAACTTCGCCGTTGTTCAGGGTAATGTCGGTGGAATTGTTATCGGCTTTCAGGTAAGCGATTTCATCCAGCTCTAAAAAACGGTAATCGCCATACGATTTGATGCAGATTAAATTACGGTGAACCTCATCATTGGCAATATTTGTTTTAGGTGATTCAATCGTGATATTTTTGATTTCGGAAAGAAGGGGTTCTAAATCAACCGTCGTATTTTCCTTCGGGAGTGATTCTTCAATCGTTGCAATTATCTGTGAAGTAATCGATTCTGAATCAAACGCTGGTTTCTGCTGATTCGCCATTTCCAAGATCGCCTCTTTTAAACCGGATAATTCGGTTTTTAAAAGGGCAACTAATTCTTCATTGACCGAATTTACCTGAACCGGTTCGGGCCGCATCGGAATTAATGCACTTGCTGCATTTTCATTTTCTTGAACTTCTTGCTTGGGTTCAACCATTTTGAAGTCGTTAATTTTTCTGGGTTCCGGATTGAAGCGTATTACCGGAGTGTCATTGTTTTTCCCGAACCGCAATAAGGCTTTGCGTACATCGGCTTCGGCAAACGGCTTGACCAAAAAATCCAATACATCGTACTTCACCGCTTCAAACGCTTTGCTGGTGTCGTGTGAAATGGCAATAATTTTCGGGATTTTCTTTAAAAAACGATGCAGCTCACTGATCAGCAGCAAGGAAAGATTAGAAGAAGCGGAAAGCGGATTGACTTCTAAAAAAACAAAATCAGGCTGATATTCTAAAATGGCATTTAAACCGTCCTCATAATTGGTCGCGGTAGCCACAAGCTGAAAATTTGAAAATCCTTCCATCACGGACTGGATTTTCAAAATGCTTTTGCTGTCGTCGTCAAGAATGAGGTAAGAGTATATCATAAACCTACAAAACCTTTTGAATACAATAGGCAGGAAACGGAGTTCCGGCTTTTTTTCGTTAAACGAATCTGATCCGTAGGTTGTTTGTGCAAAAAAAGGGGCATTCTACACGTTTTTTCAATGCTAACCGATGGTTTAATCAGTTTTGTTGTTAAACCCATAACCACCAACAAACTTAAGGTAAAAAAAACGGCTAAAAAAGCATATTTTAAGGCTTTCGATGACACGCAAAAATTTCCGTTAAAAAACTTGTATTATTTCAAACCATATCGTAATATTGCGATATGGGAATAACAAAAACAACAGGCTTCTCGCAAGAAACCAACGAAATGGCCGAAATCCTAAAGGCAATAGGGCATCCGGCCCGCATAGCAATTATAAAACTGCTCAGTAATATGCCGTCCTGCGTGTGCGGAGAAATTGTAGAAGTACTTCCGCTAGCCCAATCGACCGTTTCCAGGCACCTGGCAGAGCTTAAAAAAGTGAATTTAATTAAAGGAAACATCAGCGGAAACAACATTTGTTACTGCCTGAACCAGGAAACCTGGAAAAAAGTAAAAGCCTTTATCAAAACAATCAGTAAACCCGATGGCAGTCCGTTTGACTGCTGTTAATAAAACCAACTATTTATGAACTGGTCAGCATTTAAAAATCAATTAGTGCAACATCCCGATTTGCATTTGCAGTTTCAATTTGGTGAAAATCAATTCGTTCATCCTTCTTTTCATATTACGGAAATTAAACAAACGGCCGTTACTTCGGTGGATTGTGGCGGAAAGATGAATGCATGGACAGAAATCATTCTGCAACTTTGGGAGCCAGCACAAAAAGAAACACCTCGTTCGATGAAAGTCTCTAAAGCTTTGCAAATTATTGAGCAGGTAGAAAAATCGTTACCGCTAAACCCCAATGTAACCGTTAAAATTGAATTTGGGAACGACACGTTTGACACGAGACAAATGCACCCGCAAGATTTTCAATTTACGGAAGAGGAGATCATTGTTAACCTGATTGCCGATAAAACACAATGCAAGGCAATAAATCGTGGTGAAACCTGCGGAACACCCAAACAAAAAATAAAATTAGCCGAAGTTCCCGCCGGCTGTTGCACACCAGAATCGGGTTGTTGCTAATAAATTGATCATGAGAAAACTATCCTTTTTAGATTCGTATCTGACGTTGTGGATTTTTATTGCCATGTTTATCGGCGTTGGTTTAGGTTATTCTATTCCTTCTGTCGCAGAAAGCATTAACGGAATGAGTTCCGGCACAACCAATATTCCGATAGCAATTGGATTGATATTGATGATGTATCCTCCCCTGGCAAAAGTAGATTACAAATTATTACCCAGCGTGTTTAAAAACACCAGGATTTTATCCATTTCGTTACTGTTAAATTGGATAATCGGTCCTTTTTTGATGTTTTTTCTGGCAATAATTTTTTTAAAAGACCATCCGGAATACATGATTGGGTTAATTCTCATCGGATTAGCCCGCTGTATTGCGATGGTTTTGGTTTGGAATGATTTAGCCGAAGGGAGTAAAGAATACGGAGCCGGATTAGTGGCACTAAACAGTGTTTTTCAGGTGTTTTTTTACAGCTTTTACGCATGGATATTCATGACAATACTTCCGCCCTATTTTGGTTTTGAAGGAACCATTGTGGACATTTCAATCGGAACGATTGCCGAAAGTGTGGCTGTTTATTTGGGAATTCCGTTTTTACTTGGTTTTTTAAGCCGAATCATTTTGGTGAAATTAAAAGGAGAAGTATGGTACACAACTAAATTCATCCCAACTATATCACCTATCACGTTAATCGCTTTGTTAGCCACCATAGTGGTGATGTTTAGTTTAAAAGGTGAATTAATTGTTTCCATTCCGTTTGATATAGTGTTGATTGCCATTCCGTTACTGATTTATTTTGCCATTATGTTTATCATTGGTTTTTTTGTAACGAGGGCGGTTGGGGCTCCTTACGATCAAAACGCAGCGGTTTCATTTACGGCTGCCGGAAATAATTTTGAATTAGCGATTGCGGTTGCCATTGCCGTTTTCGGATTAAAGAGCGGACAGGCCTTTACAGGTGTCATTGGCCCTCTGGTAGAAGTACCTGCATTGATTTTGCTGGTAAGAGTATCTTTTTGGTTAAAACACAAATACTATACATAAAATGAAAAAAATTCTCGTTCTATGCACCGGAAATTCGTGCAGAAGCCAGATGGCTCACGGGTACTTAAAGCACTTTGCCAAAGACAATGCCCAGATTTACAGTGCCGGTGTAGAGGTACACGGCCTGAATCCGTTTGCAGTAGGAATCATGGCCGAAGACGGTATTGATATTTCAAAACACACTTCTAATCACGTGGATGAATATGCCGATACCGAATTTGATTTTGTCATAACCGTTTGCGATAATGCCAGGGAAGCCTGTCCGTTCTTCCCTTCCAAAACAAAAACAATCCACCACAGTTTTGAAGATCCGTCACAGGCCTCCGGAACAGCGAAGGAGTTAATGGCCGAATTCAGAAGGATTCGCAATCAGATCAAGGCTTTTTCAGAGGAATTCATTGCGGAAAAGCTGTAAAAGAAATCCCAAATTCAAACCGGAATTTGGGATTTCTTTATTTACTCCATTAACAATGGTTTACCGTTTAATTATCAATGCGGATGGGGTGTTGCTGAGCCAGACCCCTCTCGATTCTACCAATTTCTTCCAGCTGTTCAGGCTAACCAGCATTAAATCCTGCCTGAATAAAAATTCTTTCTCAATTTTCTGTTCATTTAAAACCGTTATATGGTTAGGTGCCTTTTGTTCGATGGAACGAATCATCTCTTTTAATTCGGGGTTATTCATTATGATTCCTTTGGAATCTAAAATGGTTACCTGAGCACCATTATTATGAATAAGTTTTTGGGCATAATATATCATATAGGCATCACTTTTATCAAAAACAGGAAGAAAAACCACCTCGGCTTTTGTAAATTTCTTATCAACCAGAATGCCGACAGGAACTTCGCTTTTTATCAGAATCTGACGGGTTCTTTCATCAAAAATGGACTCTTCAAAAAGGTTATCCTTTCCGGCGAGTGTATTTAAAATTCTGTCGGGTGTAATGATTCGGGTGGTAAACCCCAGTATTTTTCCGAGAAAACTTCCTTCAAACATCGATTGACCCAACCCGATCAGCAGTAAATCGAAATCTCCCTGATTGGCCGTTTTGACGATATCCGAATCAATATCATTGGATGCTTTAAATAAAGTAGAAACCGGCCGGTTAATTTTACCCGCTTCGTTTAAAACAGGCTCAAAGCTTTCTTTTTCATAGGCTTCAATATTAATTTGATTAATTTCACTGGTAGGTGTCAGGTGCATGGCGGTAATCAATGCATTTTCACCCTGTTTTCTGGTAAAAAAGTGTCCCAATCGCAACAATGCTTTACCGCTTTGGCTATCGCCGAAAGAAAGTAACAATTTGTATTTCCCGGTATCCGCAACTTCCGCCGGGATGGTTTCATCTTGCGGTTTAACAAAAATCCGGTCAATTACATTCAGGGCCGGACCTGTCATGAATGTGGTTACCAGGGCCATAATAACCATCATCGCAAAAACTTCGGGTGTGAGCACACCTAAATCGTATCCGATATTTAACACCACCAATTCCATCAATCCTCTCGTATTCATTAACGCCCCAATGATTAAACTGTCCCGCCAGTTTTGACCAACGAACTTAGCCGCCAGGGCACTTCCTATGAATTTACCGGCCACCGCAACCAGAATGATTAAGCCCGTTACCTTCCACAAATAGGGATCATTTAACAGTCCGATTTCTGTCCGCAACCCCGTAAACACAAAAAACAAAGGCAACAATAAAACGATGGAAACATCTTCCACTTTTTCGATAAAAAGCGTTCTGAACCGCATATTATCCGGCATGATTGCACCGGCCATAAACGCTCCGAACAATGCGTGAATTCCGATGATCTCCGTGGCATACGAAGAAACAATCAAGGTTATAAAAAAGATGGCGACAACCGGTTTACTCAGCTTTTCTTTGGTGGCATATAAATCGCCTACTCTTTTGAGAAACGGACGAACCAGTTTCAGCATCAGCAACACATAAACAGCCGCCAGGGCAATGATGTAAAGCGAACTCACAAAAGAGCCTGCTTTGACAATCGCAATAACAGCCGCCAGCAGACACCAGGCCGTAATATCATCAGCCGCCGCACAGGTAATCACCATGGTTCCCAAACGGGTTTTGTGGATGCCGCGTTCCTGAACAATACGGGCCAGAACCGGAAAGGCCGTTATACTCATGGCTATCCCTAAAAACAAGCCAAACGAGGTAAACTGAACCCCTTCCGGAGCAAAAGAAGTATAAATGTAATACGCTAATCCCATTCCTAATGCAAACGGGATAATAATGCTCGCATGACTGACTACAACGGCGTCATGGGCTTTGTTTTGAAGTACTTTAAGGTCTAACTCCATTCCGATGACAAACATGAATAAAATAAGCCCTATTTGACTCAGAAACTGAAGGTTCCCCAACGATTCCGCCGGAAAAAGATTGGCTGAAAACTCCGGAAAATACATCCCGAACAACGAAGGTCCCAAGACAATCCCGGCAATAATTTCGCCAATAACCGAAGGCTGACCGATTTTTTTGCAAATCCAGCCGAACATTCTGGCCACTAAAATTATCGTTACAATCTGAGCCAATAATATGGCTAACGGATGATGGATATTATGCGTAATGGACTCCAGAAACGAATCCCATTGTGATAAATCAGTCGAAACATTTTTGATATTCCTGCCCGATTCAAGTTTTTCTCCCTGAACGGCAACCCGGTACATCAACGCAGAGAATCCGCCGATAATAAGAATGTAGAAAAATGAGTTTTTAAAATTTTTCATGAGAAAATCAATTAATTTCCTCAAAATTCAATCATTTTAAATGATAAAAACCGGGTATTGAAGCAGGTCTTTTTGTTTTTGTAATGAAAAGGTCAAAAAATGTAACTTCTTACAAAGCAACCTTGGATAGAAAATCTTTTTTGAATGAATTTCCTAAGATAAGAACCATGTTTTTACCTTTAAAAATAAAATTGGTGGTAATTTGGTCGGCTGAAAAAAACTGAACGATGCCCAGTTTGATGATTTCATGTTTGTTAATCCGGCAAAAATCAGAAGCAGGCAGCAGTTTCAGTAATTTTTCAAAGGAAATATTCTTTAAAACAACCGTTGTACCATCTTCGAGCAACACCTCTTTGTCCCTGCTGTCATATGAAGCTGTTTTTATGTAGTTGATTTTATCAAAATACAACAATATTTTCCCTTTATCTGCCTGTAATTGAACAAGCTTCTTTTTGGGGCTTTCCTGCTGACTTCTTTTCAATGCCTTTTGAACAGCCATTTGCAGCCGTTCTTTTTTGATGGGTTTTTGCAGATAATCAACGGCATCCAATTCAAATGCTTCCAAGGCAAATTCTTTGTAAGCCGTGGCAAAAATGATGAGTTTATCTTGCAGTAGATTTGCCATTTCAATACCTGAAATTACAGGCATTTCAATATCCAGAATACACAAATCGAAGTCTAATCCGGGCAGCTCACTTAAAAACACATCGGGGTTGTTAAATGCTTTGACGACCTCCAGTTCCGGAATTTGTTCGCAAAGCATTTTCAGATAGGTTAAACCGGGCAGCTCATCGTCGAGCAGCAAGCATTTCAGCCTTGTGTTCAAGTAAATTAATTTTTAAGTGAGCAATATAAACGTCTTTTTCTACAAACCGTTCCAGTTTAAAATGGTCTTTATAGATAATTTTTAGTCTTTGTTCTAATGTTTGGGTTCCAAAACCACCCTTTTCCTTTTCTAATTTGGATTTCTGCGAAATTTTATTGGAAACGGTTAAGCTGAAAACACTTTCCTTAAATTCAAAAACAATGGAAATAAACGCATTCTCACTTTGTAAATCAGCATGTTTGAAGGCGTTTTCAATCAAATCAATGGAAATCATCGGAGCCATTAATTTTTGAGTATAAAGCAGTTCCTCTTCCTTCACTTTCATCTTTACTTTCAACTCAAAAAGCGGACTGACTTTAATTTTATTGATTTCGATCAAATTACAGGCAAACTCAATTTCTTCTTTGGGTGTGACAAACTTCTTCCGGCTTTCATACAGAATATAATCCAGCACATTGGCCAGTTTATCCAGAGCAAAATAGGTTTGATACGCATGCGATTGGATGGAATTTAATATGTTTTTAAACAAATGCGGGTTGAGTTTGGCTTCCAGGGTTTCCAGCTGAAGGTTGTTCACCTTATCTTCCAGTTGCCGGAATTGTGTTTCGATAACTTCTTTTCTTTTTAACGACTGAAAGAGTTTATATCCCAAAAAAAGGGCAGTTCCTGCCACTAAAATCAAGGCAACAACTAAAAAATAAACGTAGTTTTTTAAATTTTCCGCATCCATAAACCAAAGGTAAGCCCTGCAAATTTAAACAAATAAGGCTTCCCGATTAGAAAGCCTTATTACATATTATTCAATGGTTATTACATTTTCATCAACCAGTTCCGCATCGAGACATCATTGGCGATAATAGCTCTTAATGCCGAAATTTTTACACGGTCTTGTTGCATCGAATCTCTGTGACGAATAGTTACCGTTTCGTCTTCTGCGGTTTGATGATCAACGGTAATACAAAACGGCGTTCCCAACGCATCCTGTCTTCTGTAACGACGGCCTACGGCATCCTTTTCGTCATACGCTACGTTGAAATCCCATTTCAGTTCTTCTACAATTTTTCGGGAGATTTCGGGCAAACCGTCTCTTTTAATTAATGGCAGAACCGCCGCTTTGGTGGGTGCCAGAACCGATGGCAAACACAATACGGTTCGGGTTGAACCGTCTTCTAACACCTCTTCTGTTAAAGAATTAGAGAAAACCGCCAAAAACATCCGGTCTAAACCAACCGAAGTTTCTACGACATACGGCACATAATTTTTATTTTCCTCCGTATCAAAATACTGCAGTTTTTTCCCGGAATACTGCTCATGAGCCTTTAAATCAAAATCGGTACGCGAGTGAATTCCTTCCAGTTCTTTGAATCCGAACGGGAAATTAAATTCAATATCCGCCGCCGCATTGGCATAATGAGCTAATTTTTCGTGGTCGTGAAAACGGTAATTTTCTTTGCCTAAACCAAGCGATAAATGCCATTTTAAACGGGTTTCTTTCCAGTATTCATACCATTTCATCTCCTCGCCCGGTTTCACAAAAAACTGCATTTCCATTTGTTCAAATTCACGCATACGGAAAATGAACTGACGGGCCACAATCTCGTTTCTGAATGCTTTTCCGGTTTGGGCAATTCCGAACGGAATCTTCATCCGACCCGATTTTTGTACGTTGAGGAAATTCACAAAAATACCCTGAGCGGTTTCCGGACGCAGGTATAAATCCATCGCACTGTCGGCAGAAGCCCCTAACTTGGTACCGAACATCAGGTTAAACTGACGCACTTCAGTCCAGTTCCGGGAGCCTGATTCCGGACAGGCAATTTCCAATTCTTCAATTAACGCCTTTACATCGGCCAGATCTTCATTGCCTAATGAACGGGCCATCCGTTCCAGAATTTCGCGTTGTCTGGCCTTATATTCCATCACACGGGCATTGGTAGCCACATATTGAGCTTCGTCAAAAGCATCGCCAAAACGCTCTCTGGCTTTGTCGATTTCTTTTTGTGCTTTCTGATTCAGTTTTTCAGCATACTCCTCAATCAGTACATCGGCACGGTATCTTTTTTTCGAATCTTTGTTGTCAATCAGCGGGTCGTTAAACGCATCCACGTGGCCGGATGCCTTCCAGGTAGTGGGGTGCATAAAAATAGCCGCATCGATCCCCACAATGTTTTCATGCATCTGCACCATGGATTTCCACCAGTATTCCCGGATGTTTTTCTTTAATTCCGCCCCGTTTTGGGCATAATCGTACACGGCACTTAAGCCGTCGTAAATCTCACTCGACGGAAAAATGAATCCGTACTCCTTTGCATGTGAAATTACATTCTTAAAATTATCTTCCTGTTTTGCCATAATGGTGCAAAAATATAAAAAGTGAAGATAAAAAAATCTTCCTCAAGCAAATAAAATAAATTTAACCGGAATATCTGAAATTGCCTATGTTTTCAGATTTTAATATTAATAAATTACCCGTAGTGCATTATCATTAAAAATTTAATGCATTGTTTTACAGGTAATTATTTTTTTAGCCACAGATTCACAGATACTAAATCAAAAATAATTTAAAAAATTAAGTACAAATTACACGTGTTGTAAGCTTCCCCTGTTTCGAACTGTTTATTTTTCCAAATATATAGTTTTTGTCCGTTTTAAAATGATTAAGGTAATGTATAAGCGGCATAAATTTGGCCGCTATTTTTATTAATTAATTCAAGTTGCTAGTTCATAGCTTTAGTTAATTGTAATCCAAATACAAAGAGAGTCAGTTTTATAAGAAATCCATCCAGTGTTACAGCATGTATTGTTCTTGGAAAAAGCTTTTTAACGTGAGTTCGATATAAAATTATTGAAAAAGGATTAATTCAGTTGTTATCAACAAAGTTCTTTTTCAGAGAAATTGTATGTAAGCATTGGGTTTTTTTATTTGTCGGCAAAACAAATTTAGTCATCCTTTGTTTTATTTTATTTATAACGAAACTAGCAACTTGAATTAATTAAAATCACATGGTGTTTCTCATAAGTATATATTGTGCCTATGCCTTCAATAAATAGTTTTAAAGACATTGTTCCGTGTAAATTTATTCTTACACTATCGAAATAATTATTATCCAGCTTATAATTTATCCTTAATTTGACCATCCTTATAATAAACAGCTTTGTTAAATTTAACTTTGCCGTCATTAATCTGTTCAAAGTATCTAACAACCGAGTCTATTTTAGTGAAATTTTCATATCCATTAACATTTATTTCTTTTGTTATGATAAATATTTTATTATTATCCTTTTTTACTTCTATTTTACCATAAGCAAAAACAGTATCTCTTTCTGTTTCATAATCTAATTTCTGAGCTTTTATTAATGAGAAAAAAATAGTGTCATTATTGCTACTTACAAATACTTTATACTTTTTAATTAAAGCATCAAATTCACCAATATTACTTCTTTGAATATGCAATTTGTACCTATAATTTCCAATTTTTTCATAGTTCGAACAACTAAAAAACAATAAAACCATAAATATCCCTAGAATAATTCTCATAATTTAAATTTTAAAATAATTCCCAAAAATACACTTCTTTTGCTTTATCAAAGTAACATCCACTCAAACAACCCGTATTGCTCCAAAAATCAGCATGACCGGTCGCACCAAATGTTCCTCTATCTTTTGGAATCATAATATAAATACCCCATTTACCTTGTAATGCAGATTTAATTTCTATTGGTGTTTTGTCTATTAAATGTATAGGTTGACTATTTGGAAAAGTTTTCTTCATGTAAGCTAATAAACTAGCTGCATCTAAAATATAATTTAGATTATCACTCCCTTTTTCTGTTTTTTGTTCGTTATTATTATTATTTTTAAAAACCGAGACTGTTCTACCGGTATAATTCAAAGCTCTTGACACTCTTAAAGCACAAGCATTTTGATAATTAGGATTATCCGCTAGATGAGCCTGATAAGGATGACCACCTATCAATTGATAAACTTGTGGTGACGGCATTCCTGCTGCTCCTACTTTCGGAAATGCAGCATAAAAAGCATTCCTTCCCGGCAATGTCTGGGTTTGGGTTTGTATATTACTATAATCATCATATTTAAATTCATCTCCTCCATCTTCTCCTTCTGCTGTTGGAAAATTGATATAATCGTTAATCAGCTCCAAAATAAACGCCATCGCTTCATCTGTAACGACATTATTCGGTGAATTTTGATTAAAGTAATCCAACAGTGCATTTTTTGTTTCCGCAGGGGCACTGTTCCACCATGCCTGCTGGCTTGCATTCAACTGGTTGTATAACCTTACCTCTCTCTTGTCAATCGTCAGAACAGGAGTCGTAATGATTGGTGTATGGCCGTCATTCAGATTCTGGTTCGGATCTGTCGGGTTTCCGTTGTTACCCGGATCCGGATTTCCGGTATTTCCGCCTGACGATGAACCACCTCCGCTGTTCCCGTTCCCGTCTCCCGGATTGTAGCCGGGAATATCTCCGCCCGGATTATTTCCGCCTCCACCACCTCCATCAGACAAACAGCCGGCATAAATGATGATGGTCTGATACTCCACTTCATAAAATCCATTATAACAATCACTGCTGTTCCCGCCGTTTGTTCCCGTGTTGACAATGGTTTGTCCTGAACTGTTATTGCAATACCTGACCGTATAGGTTCGTACTTCTATGCAACCTGCCCCGTCTCCCTCGATGGAAAAACGGGAATAGGTGCTCACATCGGTCACCGCAGACGGATACTTTTCGCCAATGGGTTCGTTGTTGGCCAGCTTGGTTAATTCGGCCTGTGACAATATATATTCTGTGATATAAGCTTTATAACTGCCATCTTCTTTGGCATTAAGAACCAGGTTCTTTATTTTGAAAACCTCTTCTTCGTTGAGAATCCTGAATGTGATGGAATGTTTGCCGTCTTTTTCCGTAACTAAGATCGTAGTTGTATCGATAAAGACCCCGAAATCGTCACTATAAACTCCCCTGTGCAATAAAGATGATGCCTTTAGTTTTGAACGCGACTTCTTTAACGTCTCAAAGGCACTACGATTGCGTTTTAACTCACCGAAACTGATTTTCCGTACCTGATGAGCTGTCTGGACGGGAGAAGCCTGAACGGTGACTTCAAATTCTTCTTTTTCACAGGACGTGAAAAACAGAACTGAAGTCATCAAAACAAAAAATAGTTTTAAAATGTCTCTCATACTATGATTTTTAATGGTTTATAATTTTAAAACTTTAGTAAATCTAATAAAAATATTTTTATTGAGAATAATCTTGTTACAAACATAATAAAAAACATTAATAAACGCATATATGCGTTTATTAATGTTTTTATATATGATGATTTTTACATTGTGAATAATGTAAAAAATATAGAATTTATAATTGCTTTTGGTAAAAACCTTCGTAGAATAAGGGTTGCAAAAAAAATTTCACAGGAAACGCTTGCCTATTCTGCCGACATACCTATATCTCAGGTAGGCAGAATCGAAAGAGGAGAAATAAACACAACGATAAGTTCTGCTTATGCTTTGTCAAAGGCGTTGGATATTGAAATAACAGAGTTGTTTTGTTTTGAAAAATGATTCACTGACCAAAACTCACCAGTCAACTAAGCCATTATAATTAAGCCATAAGTAAGATAAAAAGCATACGGCATGACGGTTATTTAAAAATTTTTATAACTTTATTCCAAGTTAAAAAGCCATTCCGAACAAAAACACGCCAAAATGCTCAAAAACCTGCTTCATCTATTCTTTCCCGAAGTCTGTCTTGCCTGTAAAAATCCTTTGTTTACCAATGAAATACTGGTTTGTACCCCTTGCCGGCATGACCTGCCGCTTACCGGACACACCGAAAACCCTGATAATGAAGTGTTCCGAAAGTTTTACGGCCGTTTGCCGTTAGAACATGCTTCTGCTTTTCTTTATTTTTACAAAAAAGGAATGGTGCAGGAACTCATTCATCATCTGAAGTACAGAAACCGGCAGCAAGTGGGCACTTTTTTAGGCGACTGGTATGGGGGAGAGCTCCAAAAGATTCATGCGAAACTAAAATTTGATGCCATCATTCCGGTTCCTTTACATCAAAAAAGAATGAAAGAACGCGGATACAACCAGTTAACCACTTTTGGTCAATCACTGTCAGAATCATTACAAATACCCTTTTTTGACGATCTTTTACACCGGAATACTTATACGGCAACCCAAACCAAAAAGTCTTTTTCAGAACGGACTGAAGCCCCCCAATCTCTTTTTGAAGTTCACTACACTGAAAAACATTGCAACAAGCATTACCTGCTGATTGATGACGTTATCACGACCGGAGCAACCCTGGAACAATGCGGAAAAGCAATCCTGAAAATACCGCAGACCCGGCTGAGTATAGCCTGCATGGCCTACACCCGCTGATTATACGTAAAGAAAAACCTAAAACATTTCATTTACACTAAATATAATTGTTATTTTGTGGCAACTTTAAGTATCTGATAATATGATGAGAGTTATTTTGCTGCTTCTTATTTCGGTTTTGTTCACAGGTTGTGCCAAACGGGGCTTCATTACCGGAGGCGTGAAAGACACCATTCCGCCGGTACTGAAATACAGTGAGCCCAAGAATTTTTCAACAAACTTTAAAGGGAACACCATCAAACTGCAATTTGACGAATATGTGAAACTGAAAGACGTGAACAAACAACTGATTGTATCGCCGCCGATGAAGCTTCAGCCTCTTATCACCCCCACTGTGGCATCAAAGGAAATAACAATCCGCATCAAAGATACGCTTGCCGAAAACACGACCTATAGTTTTAACTTTGGCAAAAGCATTCAGGATAACAACGAAGGAAACCCGTATCAGCAGTTCAAATATATCTTTTCTACCGGAACATATATCGACTCATTGGAATTGAGAGGAACCATCAAAGATGCGTTTAACCTCAAAACCGATAATTTTGTATCGGTCATGTTGTATGAAAAGAACGAAAAGTTCTATGATTCTATCATTTATAAAGAAGGACCCCGTTATATTACGAACACCTTAGACAGCAGTAAAACCTTTAAACTGGAAAATTTGAAAGAAGGGAATTACCTGCTGGTTGCACTCAAGGATGAGAACAGCAACAACAAATATGACCCGAAATCGGATAAGCTTGCTTTTTTCAGTGAAACCGTCACCATTCCGAGTGAATTTGCCTATGAACTGGAACTGTTTAAAGAAGAGCTTCCGTTTAAATTATTCAAACCAACACAGGCCTCCGGAAACCGGATCATACTCGGCCACCAGGGAAAAGCAGACAACCTGAAAGCCGAACTGAAAAACGGCAGCGAAATAATTCCCACCGTTGTCACGCCCTTTGAAGGAAAGGATTCCGTTCAACTCTGGTTTAAGCCCATTAAAGCCGACTCGGTTTCGTTAAAAGTAAACCGCTATGATTTTGAAAAGGAATTTACTGTTAAACTGAAAAACCAGAAAGCAGATACACTCAGCATCAAAGCCAAACAAAGCGGCACGTTGCATTTCAGGGAAAAATTTACGCTCAGCAGTTCTGTTCCGTTAGCAAAGATTAACGAATCAAAAATCAAATTAATCAACAAAGATTCTGTTGCCGTAGCTTTTTCAACCAACTATGATGAACAGAAACAGGAGGTTGAAATTGATTTTAAGAAAGAACCGTCAGAGAAGTATAATTTCACCCTGGAAAAAGGTGCTTTTACTGATTTGCTGGAAAGAGAAAGCGACTCTACGGGATTCCGGCTTTCAACCAGGGATGTGTCCGATTATGGCAATCTTCGTCTCCGCCTGGAAGGCATCAAGTCTTTTCCGATTATTGTTGAATTGACCAGCGACAAGGGAACGGTTCTGGCTTCTGCCTATTCGGAAGGGGAAACCGTGATTGATTTTGACCTCCTGCAACCGGCTTTGTTTACTGTCAGAATCATTTATGATGAAAACAAAAACAAGGTCTGGGACACCGGAAACTATCTCGAAAAACGCCAGACCGAAGAAGTCCGTTATTTTCCGACTCCCATTGATGTGCGGTCTAATTGGGATGTTGACCAAACGCTGAAGTTTAGCGGGGGTTGATGAAAGTTTCAGGTTTGAAGTTTCAAGTTTAAAATAGGAGTTTGGAGTTGATAGTTTGGAGAAAAAACAAAAAGAATAAAATCCGCTTCAATCCATTTAAGCGAAGCGAATCAACCAATCAGCGGAAATCTATTAAATCCGTGTCATCCGTGTTCCATTAAAGAAAAGTCTCCGTGTTCAGTAAGTAATCGAAAAATCATCCCTGTCGTTCAAAAAATTTAATTTTTTTCGTGTTTCAAGCATTTTTTCTTTGTTTAAATCAACCTGAAAAATATGCTCATTGCGTTGGGGTTCTACCATATAATTGCCCAATTCATCAATCACCTGCGAATGACCAATGTATGCATGTGCGTTACCGTCTGTTCCGGTTCTGTTTACACCAATTACATACACTATATTTTCTATCGCCCTGGCTTTCAATAAAATATCCCACGCCTTTATTCTTACTTCCGGCCAGTTTGCCACATAAATTAACAGGTCGTACTCTTCCGTATTTCTGGCAAAGACAGGAAACCGCAGGTCATAGCAAACCTGCAGACAGATTTTCCAACCGTTGTATGCTATTATTTTTTTCTCTTTTCCGGGCTGATACACTTTTTCTTCGCCGGCCAGAGTGAAAAGGTGTCTTTTGTCATAATAATCTACTTCTCCGGTTGGAAACACAAACACCATCCGGTTAAAGTAATGTTCTTTTTCGCAGATGACCAAACTGCCGGTTATGGCTGCTTTTTTAGTTTTTGCCAGTTCAATTAACCACAAAATGGTTTCTCCCTGCATGTTTTCTGCTACTTTTTGCGGATTCATGGTAAATCCGGAGGTAAACATTTCCGGAAGCACAATTAAATCGGTATGTGCCATAATCGCTTTTATTTTTTGTTCAAAATAAAGCCTGTTTTCCGATGGGTTTTCCCAAATCAGCGGAGCCTGGATAAGCGAAACAATCATTTTTTCTTTTTGATAAAGATACAAAATACGCTTTTGAGATTTTTTCTTATCTTCACAAAAAAACAATTCTATGAAAAAATGGTCTTTTTTATTGGTTATACTGGTTTGCTTTTCAATCAATGCCCAGCAAAAGTCAACGAAGTCAAACACCCAAAAATTCTGGGAGACCCTCCAGAAACACTGCGGAAAAGCTTATGAAGGCGAAATTGCAGAAGCTCCCGCCAACGATGAGTTCCGGGGCAAAAAGTTAATCATGCATGTGAAAAGCTGCGGAAAGAACAAGATCCGCATTCCGCTGTTTGTAGGCGAAGACAAATCCAGAACCTGGGTGCTGACATATAAAAACGGTAAAATCACACTCAAACACGATCACCGGCACGAAAACGGCAAACCGGATAAAGTAACGCAATACGGCGGAACCTCCACCAACGGCGGCTCGTATAATATACAGTTTTTTCCGGCGGACGAATATACCAGTGAACTAATCCCCTACGCTTCGATGAATGTCTGGTGGATAACGATTGATGACAAAGCCTTTACCTACAATTTACGCCGTATCGGAACAGACCGGGTCTTTTCGGTATCATTCGATTTGAGCGAACCGGTTGAGGATCCCGGATCACCCTGGGGTTGGAAAGATTAATTTCTCACCGAAAACAGCGAAATTTTTATTCGGAAACTTTCAAACCTGTAACCTGAAGCAAAAACTTTTCTACTCCACCGTAATCTCATCCACAAAAATAAACGCTTCGCCATCAAACGGAAACCCCTGATGCCATTCCGGCAGTTTGCCGAAATTAACCGCTTTTACTTTTACATAACGGGTTTTTACGGGCTTTTTAACGCTTTTAAATCCTTTGATAATGGAATTGTAGTCTTTCGGGTCAATCGTGTTAATCTGCGTGTCAAAAGGTGTAAAATTCACATTGTCATCCGAAATATAATATTCCACCTTAGTGGGCATCAAAATCCACGAACGGGTATCCTGCAGAAAATTGGCGGTGATTTGACTGATTTGACGGGTAGATTGCATATCGATTACGGCTTCAAAGTCATGGGTCTGATAGCCTTGCCAATCGCCTTTTCGCCAGTTTTCGGTACCAAAAATACCGTCTATCAGGCCTTCGGGCCCACCGGCATGGTATTGCGGGTTATAGGTTGATTTGATATTGATGGTGAAATTATTGGGTTTTTTGAAGAAGGTGGCGGAGACTGTTGCACTTAAAGGTCCTTTTGCCTCCATTGATTCTCTAAAATAGGTTTCAATTGTTGATGTTTCAGCAATTTCGAAAGGTACAGAATAGGGTTTAAATTCCGGGTTTTTATTTAGTTCGTCAATGATTCTGTAATACACTATTTGTCCTCTGTGTTTTCTGTCGGATAAATTTGAATGCATTATTTCAATCTTCATTTTATCCTTAAAGGATTTACTTCCGGCTTGAATAACAGGAACTATTGAAAGTTTTTTGAAATCATTATCGGAACGTGATGTGTCCTTTAGATTTAATCCAAACCGTTTATCATTACCCGATTTATCAATGATTCTCGAAGTCCCATCTTCAAAATTCACCTTCATTTTATCAAAATAAGGCTCTGTGGTCGTCCAAAACGGCTGTCCGGGTGTTACATTATAAATTCCCATCGAACTCAACACGTACCATGCACTCATTTGTCCGCAATCTTCGTTGCCAATTAAACCGTCGGGGTCATTTTTATAAAAATTGTCTAAAATGTAATGTACTTTTTCTTTCGTTTTTTCGGGTTTGTTGACAAAATTGTACAGATAGGCTACATGGTGACTCGGTTCGTTTCCGTGAGCATACTGCCCGATTAAACCGGTAATATCCACCTGATGACGACCGGACGTTTCGCTTTCGCTGTTGAACATCTCGTCTAATTTGGCTTCAAATTTAGCTTCTCCGCCCATTGCTGCTATCATTCCCGGAATATCCTGCGGTACAAAAAACGTGTATTGCCAGCCGTTGGCTTCGGTGTAATTGTTGTTGACTTCTTTGGGGTCAAAAGGTTTATCCCAACCGCCGTTTTTCTTGGGCTGAATGAATCCGGTTTCCCAATTGAAAAGGTTTTTCCAGTTTTGAGAGCGAAGCATGAAATACTGATAATCTTCCTTCTTACCCAATAATTGAGCCATTTGAGCGATACACCAATCGTCATAGGCATATTCTAAGGTTTTGGAAACACTCTCATGCTCGTCGTCAATAGAGATAAAACCTTGTTTTTTATAGGCATCCAACCCTAAATGATCCAACATGGCGGAATATCTGGCGGCTTGATACGCCTTTTCGTAATCAAACCCTTTGATGCCTTTGACCATGGCATCGGCCATCACGGAAACGGAATGGTAGCCGATCATACAATCTGTTTCGTTGGAAGCGAGTTCCCAAACGGGCAAACGACCGCCTTGCTCGAATTGTTTGAGAAAGGTGTTGGTGTAATCTGCCGTTCGTTTTTTATCAAGTAAGGTATAAAGCGGATGAGCAGCCCGAAAGGTATCCCACAGGGAAAAAACGGTGTAATAATCAAATCCTTCCGCCTGATGTATTTGGTTATCGCGGCCGCGGTATTTGCCGTCTATATCCTGTGCGATATTGGGTTGCATCATGGTGTGATACAAAGCGGTGTAGAAAATGGTAAGTTTGCTTTTATCGGCAGAAGTGACTTCAATTTTGGAGAGTTCTTTGTTCCATAATTCTTCGGCGGCTTTTTTGACTTTATTAAAGTCCCAATGTGGGATTTCGGTACTGTTGCGTTGTGCTCCTTCATATCCTGTGGGTGAAAGGGCTACTTTTACGATTAAGTTATCACCTTTTTTGACTTTTTTGGAGAAACTAATGGCTAATTCTGTTCCGTTAAAAAGTTTTCCATCATTTTTGCCATTACAATCTACTTTGTTGATTTCCATGGGTTGACTAAACTCAATAAAAGCGTAAACATATTGATCTCTTGCCCAAGCTTCACTTCTCCTTTTTACGAAAAGAGTTTTCTTGTCGATAATTCGAATTTCACCTTCCAACAATATATCGCGATGATTTAAGTCTAAAATAAGGTTCGCCTGCCCGCTTTGGTTAAATGTATATTCATGAAACCCGACCCGGGTTGAAGTCGTTAACCGGGCATCAATATTATGTTTATCTAATTTTACTGCATAAAAACCTGCTGAAGCTTTTTCGTTTTGATGAGAAAATGTGGAAGAATAAACTTTATTATCAAAAGAGGGTTCGCCCATGGTAGGCATTAACAGAATATCACCATAATCAGAAACACCGGTTCCGTTGAGATGGGTGTGCGAAAAGCCATAGATGCGGTTATCAGAATAATGATAGCCGGAGCAGCCTTCCCAACTGCCATCGATGCGGGTGTCAGGTGAAAGCTGTACCATTCCGTAAGGCACGGTGGCCCCGGGAAAAGTGTGTCCGGTTCCGCCGGTTCCGATGAAGGGGTTGACGTATTGTTGGTAATTTTGACTGAAATTTAATCCGGTTATGAATAGGAAAATAGTAAAAAGTAGATATCGCATGGTTTAATGTTTTACACCTGACAGGTTTTAAAAACCTGTCAGGTGTATGGTTGTTTGCTCTTCAAATATACTAAATTTTCCTTTGTAGCAGGATTTGCGTTCGGGATTGCAGTAAAAAGCCCGCAACCTCAGAAGGCAAATTTTCTCAGGCTCAAAAAGCGACCGGCGGAAGCTCTTTGGAGACTTTAGAAAATTGCTTTTGGAGGTGAGGACTTGCCACGGAAAGCCCGATTCGTCACGGCGAAAACGCCAAAAAAAGCATTCAACAGATGCCGAATGCTTAAAAACAATTATGAAAACAAAAAAATTATTCCGTTAATTCAAAACCGGCACTTAATTTTATATCAGCAGAAGAAGATCCGATCATAACTTCAAATGCACCCGGTTCGGCTATCCAATCTAATTTTGAGTTGTAGAAGGACAGTTTTTCCTTGTCGATTACAAACATAATGGTTTTTCTCTCTCCCGGTTGTAACTTGATTTTCTGAAAATCTTTCAGCTCTTTTACAGGGCGTACCACCGAAGCAAATTTGTCTTGAATATACAGTTGAACGACTTCTTCACCGGCGACTTTTCCGGTGTTTTTCAGTTGAAACGAAAGTGTCAGCTTTTCTGATTCTTTTATTTTTGAAGATGAAAGTGTCAGGTCAGCATACTCAAACGTCGTATAACTCAACCCATAACCGAAAGGATACTTAGGTGAATTTTTTAAATCGATATACGCTGAAACATAATTGGTATGTGTTTCTTCTTTGGACGGCCTCCCGGTACTGAAATAATTGTAATAAACCGGAATTTGCCCTTCGCTTCTCGGAAAGGTCATTGGCAATTTGGCAGACGGATTATAATCGCCAAACAGCACATCGGCAATGCCATTTCCGGCTTCGCTGCCCAGCCACCATGTGTACAGAATCGCAGGAACGTTATCCGCTGTCCAGTCAAATACCAAAGGTCTTCCGGCATTAATGAGCACGACCATTGGCTTTCCGGTAGCGTGAATGGCTTTTATCAAGTCTTCCTGCACGCCGGGTAATTGAATACTGCTCCGGCTTTTGGCTTCGCCACTCATGTCCCAACGTTCGCCAATACTCAAAATAACCACATCGGCTTGTTTGGCAACGGCAATGGCTTCGTTAAAACCGGCTTTGCTGCTGTCTTCAAAACCGCAGCCTCTGGCATAGAGCAGTTTGGTGTTTTTACCGATTTTATTTTCCAGTCCTTTCCATTGTGAAATAATGTAGGTGGAATCAACTTCTTTTACATCAACCGCCCAAAAACCGTGATTCCCCCGGGCAGGTTTTACCGCAGGACCAATAAAGGCTATCGTTTGGGTTTGTCTGGAAAGCGGAAGCAAATTGTTTTCATTTTTAAGTAAAACAATACTCTTTGCGGCCATTTCACGGGCAAATCTGGTATGTTCCGGATTGTTCAGTGCTTTTTGCTGTCTTTCTGCATTGGAAAAACGGAAAGGATCATCAAACAAACCTAATTCAAATTTTTTATATAAAATGCGTCGGACCGCATCATCTACAAGGGCAATATCTACTTTTCCTTCGTTGACCAAAGCGGCTAAATGGTAACGATATGCATTGCTTTCCATATCCATGTCACTCCCGGCGGTCATGGCAAGCAACGCCGCTTCTTTCCCGTCTTTGGCATAACCGTGCGGAATCATTTCGCCGATAGAGCCCCAATCGGAAACCACAAAACCGTTGAAATTCCATTTGTCTTTTAAAATATCCCGCTGCAGATAGGTATTTCCGGTAGCCGGAATCCCGTTCAGGTCGTTAAACGAATTCATAAACGTGGCAACGCCCGCGTCAATGGTGGCTTTAAAAGGCGGTAAATAGGTTTCCCAGAGCATTCGTTCACTCATGTCAACCGAGTTATAATCTCTTCCGCCCACAGCAGCCCCATAAGCGGCAAAATGTTTGGAACAAGCCATAACCGCATCTAAATCGCCTAATTTTTCACCCTGAAACCCTTTTACCCGGGCAAACGCAATTTTGGACCCCAGGTACGTATCTTCTCCGGCACCTTCCATGACCCTGCCCCAACGCGGATCACGTCCGATATCAACCATGGGGGCAAATGTCCAGTGAATTCCACTTGCAGCGGCTTCGATTGCGGCTATTCGGGCGGCTTTTTCAATTGCTTCTAAATCCCAGCTGGCGGCTTCGGCTAAAGGAAGTGGAAATGTTGTTTTGTATCCGTGTACCACATCCAAACCAAAAAGCAGAGGGATTTTGAGTCGGGATTGCATGGCTAATTCCTGGTATTGACGGGTGTGTTGAACCCCCATCACATTGAGCATGGAACCAATTAATCCTTGCTTAATTTCGGTTTGTTTGTTTGGGTTTATGGTAATCGGACCGGTTGCACTTCCGTCGCCGGTATATTGATTGAGTTGCCCTACCTTTTCTTCTAAGGTCATCTGTTTCAGAAGATTCTCCACCTTTTGGGCAATCCGTTTATCTTGTGAAAAAGAATTAACCGAAAGAAAAGTAAATAATACTAAAATGATTCTTTTATTCATGGCTTGTTTAATCATATTGTCTGCGTTATTTTACCTGACCGATTTTTGAAACCTGGCTGTGATAAACTAATAAACCAATGTCTGGATGGCTTTTGCCGGTATTTTTAATTCGCTGATTTGGTTATTATTACTCAGTAAGTAGGTTAGTTCCCTGTCCGATTCGTTCATTACCACAGTAACTAACTCTCCGCCCGGATTTTGAAAGGTAGTGGCAAGCAACTGGCTGCGGCTAACCGAATTACTGACATTTACCGCTCCCGGTTTGATGAACTTTGAAAAATGTCCGATGAAATAATACGAAGGTGTATAAATCAATTCTCCGGTTGATGTATCGCCATGAATGGGTGAAAAACAGAAGTTCCCCACATGATTTGGTCCGCCGTTTTGGTCTAATAAAATATTCCAATCCGTCCAACCCACGGTTCCGTTATTAAAATCGTGAATCATTGAACGGCCGTAACGCTGCCCGTTTGCCCAAAACTGGTATTTTTCGGCAGAAAATTTTTCTACACAACCTTCGGTAAACAGCAGGTTTTTATCCGGATACATCTGATGCACTTTGCCTACATTTTCAAACATCGGGTTACCACCGCTCCAGTTTTCATACCAATGAAAACCGATTCCCCACACATATTTGGCGGCTTCCGGATCATCTAATACAGTGCTGGCTCTTTGTGTCAATAAATCCCTGTTGTGATCCCAAACGGTAATTTTTAAGTCTTTTAAACCGTTTTTATGTAATGTGGGTCCTAAATATTTTTTTAAGAAATCGCGTTCTTCTTCGGCAGTATAAATGCAAGATTCCCAAATTTGAGTGGCCATCGGTTCATTTTGAATGGTTAATCCCCAAACCGGAATACCTTCTTTTTCATAAGCCTGCACAAACTTTACATAGTAATTTGCCCAAGATTGATAGTATTCGGGTAATAATTTTCCGCCTTTAAGCATGTTTTTGGAATCTTTCATAAAGGCCGGAGGACTCCACGGACTGGCATAAAATGTGGTTTTACCGGCTTTTGCCATTGCTTTTTTAATCAGCGGAATCTTGAAAGCCAGATCGTGTTGAATGGAAAAGGTTTTCAATTCTTTATCTCCTTCTTCCACATAAGTGTAACTTCCGGAGCTGAAATCGCAGCTGTGGATGTTCGTTCTGATAATGGTATAGCCTATTCCTTTTTCTTTATCAAAATAGGCATTTAAAAATTCTTCCTGTTTGTCTTTCGGCAATTTGGCAAAAACTTCGGCACTGGCATCCGTGATTGCTCCGCCAATCCCCAGAAAGGTTTGGTTTTTCTTATTCGGGTGTACAAAAACACACAGTTGCGTTTCCAGAGGCTGGCTGTACGGTGTAAATGTCTGCTTACCTGTTTTGGTTATCTTTAAATCAGACTCAGGAGCCGACGTGTAAACCGTGACGGATTTTGACGGTTGGTTCTGTGTATTGTTTTTACTCATTGTTTGTCCGAGAACAACCCCGGAAACCAGTAATAAGGCAATAGAAAATTTCATTGATCTCTCTTTTTAGGTGGTTATTTACCAAACATACGTTCCAACCGCACCGGCATCAAGTGCTGAAGTCACCCATTTTTGGTTGAATTTTATGTTAAAGGCCTGGGCTATATTTCCTTCATTTAAAACAATCAGCACTTTTTTACCTTCCGGTGTCCTGAAAGCAACACTGTGAATATCTCCACTGGAATTACTGTCTATTCTGACTGATCCCGGCGGGACAAATTTAGAAGCATGAGCGATAATGTAATAGGCAACATTGCGTGTAAAACTGCTTGAGCTGTTGATGGTAATGGCTCCTTTACAGGTGGTACATCCTCCGGGTGTGTGCGGCCCGAACGAAGCATTATTTGCCAGGTTCCACTCCAACGCATTTTTACTCCAGTTCCGCATGGTTCCGATGATTACGTTTTTAGTATGCCATTTTAAGTCGCCGTCAAAACTCCCTGTATTCGAAGTGTATTGCTCTGTAAAGTACAAATCTTTGTCCGGATGTGCGGTTTTAACCTGCGACATGGCATTCACATCGCCTGCATAGAGATGAAAAGCAGATCCGGCAATGTAGCTTTTGGCTACGGGATCATTTAAAACGGCAATCGGGTAGCCCGGCTGATCACAATTATGGTCATAAATAATAATTTTGGTGGTAATATTTGCTGCCACAAAAGCCGGTCCAAGGTGGTTTTTAATAAAATCTGTTTGTTGACCAGCCGTCATATACATACTCGGATTATTTCCGGGATGCAAGGGTTCGTTTTGTGGTGTAACGGCATCAATCGTGATACCTTCTTCTTTCATCTTTTGAATGAACTTCACAAAATACCGGGCATAAACCCCATAATACTGCGGTTGAAGACTTCCGCCAATGGTACTGCCGTTATCTTTCATCCAGACCGGCGGCGACCACGGACTTCCCATGATTTTTATGTTCGGGTTAATCTGCAGAATATCTTTCAACACCGGAATTAAATGCGTCATATCCGGAGCCAGGCTGAATTGTTCCAGATTTACATCAGTCTGACCGGCCGGTAAATCATTATACGAAAAAACAGTGCTGTTTAAATCAGATGCCCCAATGCTGATCCGCAAATAGCTTACGGCAATATCATTTTCACCGGAACCGAAAAGTTCCTGAAGTAACTCTTGCTTTTTGGTTGTATTTAATTGATTGATAACTTCGGCACTCCCTCCGGTTAACGAGTACCCGAATCCTTCTACTTCCTGATAAGTGACATTGGTTTTTACTTCAATTGTCGGATTTATATTGGGTTGCGTACCAAAAATGAGTACTGCGTTTTGCTTTTGCAGTTTAACGGACTGATTCCCTTTTGTGAGCCAAAAATCTACTTCATTGATCCCTGCCGGGGTATCATCCGTTGGCTGGGGATCTTCAGAAGATTGGCTACACTGTGACACGGACATGATGAATGCCAGAATTGCGAATGCTTTCATGGTGGTATAAATTATTTTTTTCATATTCAATTTTTCTTTCTGTATTGTAAATTACGGGGTTATTATTTTCATCCCGGGTTGTTATTTTCCTTAAAATGCTTCTTTATTCAGAAGCATTTTTAAGGAAAAAACTAACTCAAAAACAAACTGTATTATTGGTAAATTCTGACATAATCGACTTCAAAGACGGATTGGGTAAAATTAGGATCGATGGCTCCTCCGAAATTTCCGCCCATCGCACAATTTATAATCAGAAAAAAGTTTTGATTAAAGGGGAGGCTACTATGATTAGGAAAAGTGTAAAACAATTGATTGTCAACATAAAACTTAATGGATGATGCTCTCCAATCTACCGTGTAAAGGTGAAATTCTGAAGAAACATTTGGAACAGTAACACTTCCACCATCACCATTTCCACCGGAATGACCCGGGTGATGAAGTGTTCCGTGAATACGGTTTTGACTGTTTCCGACATGTTCCATAATATCAATTTCGCCACAACCCGGCCAACCTGCTGTGGTAATGTTGTTGCCAAGCATCCACAGAGCAGGCCAAGTGCCACCTCCGGATGGTAGTTTTGCCCTGATTTCGACTTTTCCGTATTGAAACGAAAATTTATGCTGTGTTTTTATTCTGGCAGAAGTATATTGACTCCCGTTGTAATTTTCTTTGATTAGTTTAATTTTCAGATGACCGTCTTCCACAATTACATTTTCCGGTCTGTTGGTATAATATTGTGATTCGCTGTTACCCCAGCCATTATCGCCTGTTCCTAAATCGTAGCCCCAATAAGCACTGTTTGGTGCTCCGTTTACGTTAAATTCTTCTGCCCAAATCATGGAAGAAGCGACAAAAACGGTTATTGTGATTGATTTTGATATAAAATTCGTGCCGTTATAGGCCGAAACAAAAACTTCGTAGGTAGAAATTCCGCTACCTGTGTAGGTATGTGTATGTGTATTAGATTGTGTTTCGACAACTTGACCATTACCCACATTGAGTTTATAATTTGTAGCGTTTTCGGCAGAAAAACTAAATTGAACTACTCCGGAACCATCTCCGTTGGGGTTATTCACATCTGTTCCAACAACATTTGCCGTTAGTTGTAAGTTTTGGGGCATGTTGTTGTTTTCAGCAGAACCATTGTCGCTGTTACATGCCAAAAAAATATTGGTTATAAGGATAATAAAGGGAAAAAAATGTTTCATAGTACGTTTTTTAAAAAATGCCCAACCCATTGAATGATTGGGCATTTTTATTGATTAAGGTGCTGGTTTCAGTTTAAGATACCATGCATTTCCTGTTTCTGTTCCCTGTACTCTCAGGTACATGTAATTTTCGGTTAATTCGATGATTTCATAGCTTTTCTGAAGAGCACCGTAGCCAATGAAACTTGTTGATCCCCCCAAAACAATTACTGTTTCTGTTGAATCTGCAATTCCGGAAACCGCTCCCGTGAATGTGAACGGCGTTGTTCCGCCACCATAGGCATAACATCCCTCATCACCGGACGCAGGAATCCCCGGAATAGAGGAAAGGTTTCCTGTTTTGGTAAAGGCACCGTCTGGTGTTGCTACATTTATCTCATATGAATTTGAGCCGGATAAATAGCGAAAAGTAAATGTTGCCGTGTAAAAACAATTACAGCAAGCTACTTTTTCATCAATCGCCGCAGCCCACCATTCCGGTGTAGAAGAACCTTCCCATGGGCCAACACCTAAATGACCCGGCACATCTTTATCAACCACCCATGTTTTTGAAGAATTATTGGTTAGATAAGTCACAATATCCGGTTCAACGTTAAAATCGCTTCTTATGGTGATTTGTTTCGTGGCTGTTGTTGACGACCCGCCGCTTCCATAGGCAACCACAGTAATTAAGTAAGTTCCCGAAGAAGAGTATCTTTTGGTTACGGTAGTAGGATTAAGGTTTTCAAGGGTCGCCTGTGGAGCCGTGCCATAATCAATTTTATAACCAATCGCTCCATCTGCCGTTACACTTATAATGACATCGCCCGATCCGTCACCTTCCGGATTTTCTGCATCCTGTCCGACAATTTCCGTGTTAATGACCAAGTTTGTCGGTGCATTTAACTCTCCCAAAGAATAATCTTCTTCAGAACAATTTATAAATCCCATCCCAATTATCAGGAAGGAAATTAAATATAAAATTTTTGCTTTCATCGTTTTCATTAATTTGTTAATCTGATATTATCAATATAAATAACTTCTCCTGCTCCGTTTTCTGCATCATTATATCGCAAAACAAGTTGGGTAAATTGAGCATCGGCAGGAATTCCGGCAATTGTACTAAAGTCAAAGGTCAATTCTTCCCACTGATTGGCTACGGTATTGGCTACTTTTAAAACCGCTACACCATTAGCCGGATTACCGCCTACAGCCCATTCTAACTCAACATTCAACATTTTGCCTACTTCTGAAGCATGAATCAAAACTTTAATTATATTACCGCTGGCAAAATCAATTGGATTATCAAGCGGGCTGTACGTTCCGCTCCAATTCGGAACGTTCATTGGTTTTGTATACCGACCTACTTTTGCACTGGTATTTAATCCGGAAGGGGTTGGATTATCAACTTTTTCAAAAACAACATCACCAAAAGTTCCGAAAAAGTAGTTTACAAAATCGCTTTCAAAAGTAATCGGTAATTCAAACGGGTCATAAATATTAACCTCTTCGGTCAATTCGGATGTTGCTGTACCTCCGCTTAATGCCACAACCTTAAGCTGATAAGTTCCCGCACTCGGATAGGTATGCGGAGGGAGAGTCTGCCCCACAGCCATCGGTGTTCCGGTCTCATTTGTAACATCTCCATAGTAAACCAAAAAACCATTGGCAAAATCAGCCGTGGCAGAAACCGTCAGATTATAACCTTCTACCGATTTTGTAATTTCAATATTCTCCGGAGCTCTGTAAATTATTTGAAAGGGAATCAGGCTTTCTGTTTCATGCCCGGTAATACTTGTTGCGTTTATTTTGACGGTATAACTGCCTTCCGGATAAACATGTGTTACATTTTCACCCGCAGAAAGCGTTACCGGTTCAGAAGTTCCGTCACCAAAATCGACTGTAAAAAAAACAGCATCGCTTCCGGTTGGCGTGATTTTAACTTCACCTGAATTATCATTGCTGACTTGTATAACAGAGTTAATGTTGTTGGGCTCAGAAGAATTTACGGATGATAAATCTTCACTAATGCTATCTTCGGAACAACCGACAAAAGCAGTTGCCGCTAACAACAGAAGTATGCTTTTTATATTTTTCATAATCTGTATAATTAATTATATTGTGGGTTTTGAATTATTGCTGTGTTTTCCAATTCTAAGTACGGGATTGGGAAAATTTCATTTTTACCGGCTACAAAACCTCTTCCTGACAGTTTAGTAGCGGCATCGCCCCATCTTACCAAATCAAAAAAACGATGACCTTCTCCGGCCAGTTCTCTTCTGCGTTCATCTTTAATTGCGTTTAAAGAAACAGGCACAGAGGATAATCCGACCCTGGCTCTCACAGCATCCAATAATGCCTGGGCTCTTGATCCGGTTGCCCCTAAAGCTTCTGCTTCCAGCAAATAAGTGTCTGCCAACCGTATCATATAGGTGTTTTGTCTGTAATTTAATACGGCGTCTCCTGCTCCGGTGTGCACGTCGCCCTGTCTGGGCACAAACTTGTTCAGGAAATATCCTGTATCCATAAACCCGGCTATATAATCTGCCTGACCTGCTTCTTTTAATGATTTTAAATCAAGAATTGTCGCTTCAAAGCGTGGGTCGCCGGTCATAAAATCATAAAAATCCTGTGTAAAGACATTAAAACTCCATCCGGAAGGCAGATCGGGAGCCGAGGCTCCTATTTTGGTATAACCTCTCGGACCAACCATAACGTTTAATGAATTTCCTTCATCTGAACCGCTTCCCCAGTTACCCCATCCGGAAAGACCTACATTGGTATGGGCAACCTCCAAAATAGATTCTTCATTAAATTTATTGGCTACCAGCCATAAATCGCCAAAGTCATCCAGTAACCTGTTTCCATACTGGTTTGTTTCGCCCGGAGTTCCGTTTACTTGAGCCAATTGCTCTGCGGCCTGAGCATTTTTACCTTGAAATAAGAATACTTTACCTAACATGGCCTGAGCAGCACCTTTGGTTAACCTTCCGGCATCTGTACTCATATTAGAAATTGTTGAAGGTAAATAGTCTATTGAAAATAATAAATCTTCTTCAATTTGAGCATAAACAGCTGTTGGCTCTGCCTGTGGGACTGTTAAAAATTCACTCGGATCTAAAGGAACCGTGATTAAAGGAATATTTCTGAACATTCTGACCAGTTCAAAATAATAAATTCCGCGAAGAGCCCTTGCTTCAGCAATAAACCGGTTTCTTGTATTATCATCCATTGTTGCATCAGGAATTCTCAGTAACAAAACATTGGCCCTGAAAATTCCTTGATAATAATCACTCCAAAAACTACGCGGAATGGTATTTGTGTTGATTGTAAAATTTGAAAATGACTGGATTCCTACACCGTCTGTTGAACTTCCGCCTCCTGCAAAATGATCGTCTGAACCTGCATTCATCATGGCAATCATATTTTCAAAACCACCCGATTGTTTCCTCAAAATATCATACACGGCTACTAAACCACTAAACGCTTCTTCCTCATTGGAATAGTAATTTTCAGATGAAAATACGCCGTGAGGCTCTATTTCAACAAAGTCGTCTGAGCAACTTATGGCTATACTAAAAAATAGAATGGCCAGCACACCTTTTTTTAAACTAAATCTTTTCATAATCATTTTTATTAAAATTGTAGATTAACACCAAACATAAACGATCTTGCCTGTGGGTAATAGCCTCTGTCTATACCCATAATATTACCTCCGATTTCAGGATCATATCCGGTATATTTGGTAAGTGTCAGTAAGTTTTCCGCTGTCATAAACAAGCGAAGTCTTTCTGCTCCGATTTTTGCGGATAACTGACTTGGAATGGTATAACCAAATTGTAAAACTTTTAATCGCAAATAATCACCATCTTCAAGATAGAAATCAGAAGGGTTTGTAAAGTTTCCGTTCGTATCATTGTTTGTCAACCTCGGATAACTGTTTGAGGTTCCTTCTCCATGCCATCTTGACAAAGCATCTGTTTGATAGTTGGCATTTTGAATATCAAGTCTTCTTAACGCTTTAAAAATTTTGTTTCCTCCTGCTCCTTGGAAAAAGGCCATTAAATCAAATCCTTTATAATCAAAATTAAGGGTTAAACCGTAGGTATACTTTGGAAGAGGACTCCCTAAAAATACTCTATCATCTTCTGTAATTGTTCCGTCTCCATTAGCATCTACCCATCTGAAATCCCCTGGCTGGGCATTCGGTTGAATTAATCCTCCGTTAGCGTTGGTATAAGCATTTACCTCATCCATATTCTGGAAGATTCCTGCGGTTTGATAACCAAAAAATGAATTATAAGCTTGTCCTACCTGGGTTCTCGTAATCGGTCCCATGGATTGGAAACCGGCTTGACCTGTTGTAATAAAGTCTTTGCCAAACCCCAGATAAGTTACTTCATTTTTGAGGGTTGAAAAGTTAGCATTGGCTGAAATATTCAATTCCCCCATTTTTTTTCTGTAACCCAATTCAAATTCAAACCCACTGTTTTCCATGTCTGCTACATTCCCCAACGGATCACCTGTAGCTCCTACATAACCCGGAATGGTTACATATTGCAGAATACCGGAAGTTTTTTTGCGGTAGTATTCAACCGTTAATGAAAAGTCATTGGCAATTTTGGCATCAAAACCAACATTTAACTGAGAGGTTTCTTCCCATTTTAAATCCGGATTATCCGGTGCACTTGGGCTGTACCCTGTCCAGATGACAATTCCGTCTGCACCAAAAGTATAGTTTCTTCCTCCGTTGATTAAGGCTGCATAACCAAAATCAGGAATACCATCGTTACCGGTGATACCATACCCCAGTCTTAATTTGAACGTATTCACGTATTTGTTTTCCTGCCAAAATGCTTCATTAGAGATATTCCAACCGACAGAGAATGACGGAAAGCTCCCGTATTTATTGTTTTTACCAAATCGGGTTGAACCGTCTCTTCTGATGATTCCGGAGAAAATATATTTTTCATCATAGTTATAATTCAAACGGGCAAAAACAGAAGAAAGACGATGCTCGTTACTGTCATACGTTGTTCCTACTTTATTATCTGCCGGTAAATCAAAATTAAATGAAGCATCCTGATAGTTAGTAATCGGCAAATCAAAGTAAGTCGTTGTACTGCCACTGGTTATATTATCAACATAGGCACCTTGTCCCAATAAAACTTCTACATTGTGTTTGTCAAACGTTTTTGTATAAGAAACGGTGTTTTCGATATTCCATCCAAATGTTTTGTGCATGTTTCTGCTGTAGTTATTTTGTAATGTCAATACCGAGGCATTTAAATAATATTCTGGCGTAAATCCCTGTCCGCCCCAATAAGCCAGTTTCCCTCCTAAAGAGCTTCTGATTTTTAATCCCTCGATTGGTGTGGTGATTTCAAGAAAAGCGTTCCCTACAAAGTCATCAGACCAACCAAAATGGCCCAATCTGGTTTGAGCATAAGCCAAAGGGTTGGTCATTTCCTGACCTACAAAATTTGAAATTCCGTAAGGATTTCCGGCTCCATCCCTAATTACCGGATTAGACGAGTAGGGTGTCTGATTAATCAGAACCGGATCTGTTTCAATTACGGGTGTAATAGGATCCAAGTTAATGGCTGAGCTCAAAGGTCCTCCAAACTCACTGTTCGTATTACCTATACCAACCGACTTTTGGTGCGAATAACCCAGGGTTTGACCTACCGTAAAGTACTTAGAAACGTTATGCGTTGAGTTAATCCGGATATTTTTTTTGTTGAATTTAGATATTTCCGGCAATACAATACCTTCCTGATCATTTAAACCAAAGGACAAATAGAACGTTGATTTATCGCTGCCTCCGCTAACACTGACTTCATGAGAAGACCGCTGTGCGGCATCGTCAAAAATATGAGACTGCCAATCGGTTCCCCGACCTAATGATGACAAATCGGTAAAAATAAGGTTTCCGCCACCGGCGACAGATCGTTCGTTCATTAATGCACCGTATTCTGTGGCATTAAGCATTTTCAATTTTTTTGATGCTGATGAAACACCGGCAAATCCTGTATAGTTTACACTGATTTTGCCTGATTTTCCTTTTTTGGTGGTAATTAAAATTACACCGGAAGCTGCTCTGGAACCGTAAATGGCTAATGAGGCTGCATCTTTAAGAACTTCAATTGATTCAATATCATTTTGGTTGATGTAACCTATTCCCGAAGATTCAACAATGACCCCATCAATAACCCAAAGCGGATTATTGCCTCCATAGGTATCAAACGTAGTAATTCCCCGGACACGAACTGTAGCAGCAGTTCCCGGCTGGCCTGAATTATTGGCGATAATAATACCCGAAGTTCTTCCTTGTAAGGTTTGCTCAACACGACCACTGTTCGGAATGTTTTCTATATCCTTTGCCTTTAAACTGGATATGGCTCCGGTTACCACACTTTTCTTTTGTGTTCCGTAACCCACCACAACGACCTCGTCGAGGGATTTATTTTCCTCTTTTAGTGTCACGTTGATGGTCGTGTTTTCAGTTACAGGTACTTCTTGAGACGCATAGCCCACAAAAGAAAACACTAAGACTTCATTTGAATTGACTTTGATGGTATAATTACCATCAAAATCGGTTGTAGTTCCCCTTGATGAATTTTTAACTACAACATTAACCCCCGGCAGAGGAAGGCTGCCTTGTTCATCGGTCACTTTCCCTTTAATTTCAATGCTCTGAGCAGAAATCATTGAAACCGCAAAGAGAAAAAGCATGCTTAAATACTTGCTGAATTTCATAAATTTTGGTTGTTTAAATAATTTGTTAGTTTTGTTTTTTGCCATTTCTAAAAAAAGTAAAGAATTCCAAAAAAATATGCCTGATAATTATGAGTAATATAATTTTAGAATCTACTCTAACGATTTCGTGTCAATGGCTGCTTAAAATTATTTTATATTAACACTATATTAACAATGCTATGTACACTTGTATCTCATCAAATTGGTTTTTATATACACTTTTAATTCATTTATTTTTATAAAAATTTATTATTCAGGCATTTAAAATAATAAAACAACACACTAAAATTTGTTTTTTTTATTACTTTTGATAACTTTTTTAGCATTTTTCTTTCATAATATAATTTTAGAAAGCCTTGAAAACTATTTCTCCACTCGTCCCGATAATTTTTTTACTCTTCAGCGGCACTGTTTTAAGTCAGCATGTAAACAATGAGTTAAAAATTAATCCTATAGCCAAGGTGACAAATTACACCCGGTCAAATTTTAATGCAGACCCGCAGTTCTGGACAGCCTGCGAAGACAATGACGGGATTATGGTATTCGGGAACAATGACGGGGCGGTCTTTTTTGACGGGAACCGTTGGAGTAAAATTAATTTACCCAATAACTCCTCGGTCAGAAGCCTATTTAAATCGAAATCAGGAAAAATTTACGCCGGCGGATACAATGAATTTGGCACTTTACAAAAAGATGAGAAGGGAAAATACTATTATCATTCGCTGCTAAATGATCTTCATCTTTCCAACAAGCACATTGAAAATATATGGCAAATACATGAATTAGGCCAATACATTATCTGCCGGACTTTTAACGGGCTCATTCTCATCAAAGGCAAAACAGCCTTATTTATCCCCGCCAATGCTTCCTTTTTAAATTCGGCAGTAATAAATGGTCGTTTTTATGTACAGGATGCTAAAAACGGTATTTATCAATACGATTTGGAAAACAAAGAACTAAACCTTCTGTTTGAAGCAGATCAATTTAACAATGAAGAAATTGCTTCCATGCTTGACTCAGACAAAGCAGATGAAATACTGTTGTTTTCTAAAACCGGAAGTGTTTACAAAGGCAACACCAAGACCTTTGAACTTCAGAAATGGTCAGATTTATTTGAAAAAAACACGCCGGATCAGATTTCGAAAGCCATCAAGAAAGATAAAAACACCATCATAGTAGGCACATTGGCTTCTAAAATCATTGAGTTCAACAGTGTCACCGGTGTAATTTATAAAAACAATCCTTCCTACAGAAGCTTGAGAAATGTAGCTATACACAACTTGTTTAAATCAAAGAATAATTATTGGGTTATCACCAACAACGGATTATCTTTTGTAGACTTTAACCCTCCTTTTATCAATTTATTTGATAAAGCCTCTGTATATGATGCATTGATTCATGATTCAAAGATATACCTGGCAACAAATGCCGGTGTATTTTATGCCGACACTTCGCTGGATATGAATTCGGACACTTACTATTCTTTTTTTAAAATCAATGAACTGCAAGGTCAAACCTGGTCTATTCAGTTGGTTGAAAATGATATACTGGTCTCGCATAACGAAGGTTTATTTGTATTGGAAAATCTGATTCCGAAAAGAATCGGTACCGACAGTGGTTTTTGGAAAGTAACGCCTGCTGAAGGCAACCCGGGTAAATACTTGGCTTCCTGTTACAGAGGGCTGTTTCTTTTAGAAAAAAATAACGGTGGATGGAGCATCCTTCACAAAATTAAAGGTTTTGAAGAATCGGCCAGAGACATTCTGTTTTCCGGAGAAAAAAATACATACTGGATCTGTCACGGTTACCAAGGGGTTTTTAAGGTGCACTTAAACAGCGATTATACCAAAGCCATAGCTGTTGAGCATTTTACAGATAAAAACGGCTTAAAATCGTTTTATAACGTTAATGTGGTGAAATGGGAAAACGAAATCATATTCACAACCAACAACGGAACTTTTCAATATGATCATGAGCAGAACAGGTTCTTTCCTTATGATAAACTGAATAAAGTTCTTGACCCGACAAAAAATACCCGGAAAATAATTGCCCGTGGGTCAAAAACATGGTTTGTACTCAATGATGAAGCCGGTTATTTTTATACCAAAAGTGACCGTAAAACACTTTACAAGGACTTATTTTTAAACCTGAAAGGCTATTTCAACCGGGGAATGGAGTGCATAATTCCATTATCTGAAAATCAAGTGCTGTTTGGTTCAAACCTCGGTTTGTTTTTTTATGATTTAAAAAATAATTCGACAGATATTGTTGTGCCGACTCAACTGACATCTGTTAAATTCACCGCCAATCAAAAACCGTTTTTAGCCACCATAAACCCAAATAAATCAATTGAGTTTCCGAACAAGACGGCCTTGCTCCGTTTTGAGTTTGCCGCACCCGAAATGACAAAAGGCACTCAGGTTCAATACAGCTTCAAACTTGAGCCGATTGACAAAAACTGGTCCGGCTGGCAAAATTCATCTTACAAAGAATTCACACACCTCAACCCGGGCGATTATGTTTTTAAAATCAAGAGCCGTAACCTATCCGGAATTCTCGGAAAAGAAACGACTTACAAGTTTACGATCCTACCCAAATGGTATCAGACAAATTTTGCTTTCTTCCTCTACATCAGCACATTTATCCTACTGATTTATATTACCTGGACATTAGTCAAGAAAAAGATAGAACGCGAGAGAACCAAAGCCAGGATTGAAGCTGAGAAAACAAAAAAACTTTTAGAATTAGAACTGGAACAACTTAAATTATTGCGGGAAAAAGAAAAAATAAATGCCGCAAAAATCCATCTTGAGGAAGACGTTATTGAAAAAAGCAAACAACTCGCCAATTACACCCTTATGCTGAGTCAGAAAAAAGAGCTTTTTAACGATCTCCAATCGGATTTAAAAAGCCTGCGGGAAATCAATAAGAATGATGACTTCAGAAAACGGATCAGCCTTATCTTTCAAAAACTTCATCAAAACAAAATCGGGGAAGAGTTCATGGAGATCTTTGATGTTAACTTTGAAAAAATAAATCACAATTTCTTTGAAAAACTAAAGGAGCTCAACCCCTCGTTAACCAAAAGAGAGTTGCGGTTATGTGCTTTTGTTAAAATGGATCTGAGTAACAAAGAAATAGCTCCTTTACTCAGTATTTCCATCCGAGGGGTAGAAAATGCCCGCTATCGTGTGCGGAAGAAATTAAATGTTCAGCATGAAGAAAATTTTGCCTCCTACCTGGAAAGCCTGGTTAGTGATGAAAAGAAAACGCATCCCGAATGAGATGCGTTTTACTGAAATGATAGTATATTTTAAACTACAAACTCGCTTTCAAATACTCTCTGTTCATGCGAGCAATATTCTCTAACGAAATACCTTTCGGACATTCAATTTCGCAAGCTCCGGTATTGGTACAGTTTCCGAAACCTTCCTCATCCATTTGGCGAACCATGTTTAAGACGCGTTCGGTAGCTTCTACTTTTCCCTGCGGCAACAAAGCATACTGTGATACTTTGGCTCCTACGAAAAGCATCGCTGAACCATTTTTGCAGGTTGCCACACAAGCTCCGCAACCAATACAGGCGGCTGCCATAAAAGCTTTGTCGGCATCGTCTTTCGGTACGGGAAGTGAATTGGCATCGATCGTTCTGCCGGAAGTGTTTACGGAAACAAATCCCCCGGCCTGTTGAATGCGGTCAAACGCACTTCTGTCCACCACCAAATCTTTAATCACAGGGAAAGCCTTACTTCTCCATGGCTCAACATAAATAGTATCACCGTCATTAAACATACGCATGTGTAACTGACACGTGGTGATACCTGTATCCGGCCCGTGAGCACGACCGTTGATATATAGCGAGCACATACCGCAAATCCCTTCACGACAATCGTGATCAAAGGCAACAGGTTCTTTTCTTTCGTTTACCAATTGTTCGTTCAGCTGGTCTAACATTTCCAAAAACGAACTTGCTGTTGAAACATTATTTAATTTATATGTTTCTAATGACCCTTTGGTTTTAGTGTTTTTTTGACGCCAAATTTTTAGGGTGATGTTTATATTTTTTGCTGTTGACATAATACTATTATTTATAATTACGGGCTGCAATTTTGATTTCTTCGTATTTCAATTCTTCTTTGTGAAGTTCTGATTTTGAAATATCTGAACCTTTATATTCCCAAGCACCTACAAATTTGAAGTTTTCATCATCACGAAGGGTTTCTCCTTCCGCATCCTGATATTCTTCACGGAAGTGACCTCCACACGATTCTTTACGTTGTAAGGCATCCATCGCCATTAATTGACCCAATTCGATGAAATCGGCTACCCGTAGAGCCTTTTCTAATTCCGGATTCAACTCATCAGCACCTCCGGGCACAAATACATCGTTGTAGAACTCATCTTTCAGTTGGGCAATTTCGGTAATGGCTTCTTTTAAACCTTGCTCATTTCTGGCCATTCCTACTTTATTCCACATAATCAAACCTAATCGTTTGTGAAAATGGTCAACTGTTTTGGTCCCATTATTAGAAAGGAATTTTTCAATTTGTTTTTTCACATTCGATTCCGCTTCGGCAAATTCCGGTAAATCTGTTGAAATTTTTCCGGTTCTGATTTCGTCAGCTAAATAATTTGAAACCGTGTAAGGCAGAACAAAATAACCATCGGCTAATCCCTGCATCAAAGCAGAGGCTCCCAAACGATTGGCTCCGTGATCGGAGAAATTGGCTTCACCTGCCACAAAACAACCCGGAATAGTTGACATCAGATTATAATCTACCCAAACACCACCCATGGTATAATGCACTGCAGGATAGATTTTCATTGGAGTTTCATACGGATTCTCGTCGGTAATTTTTTGGTACATGGTAAATAAGTTACCATACTTTTCCTCTAACCATTTTTTACCTAATTTGATAATTTCATCTTCCGATGGGTTGTGATTTCCTTGGGCGTAGGCCGCTTGTTTTCCCTTATTTTTGATTTCTGTAGAAAAATCCAGGTAAACCCCTTCGTTGGTATCATTGGCTTCAATGCCGTAACCGGCATCGCAACGCTCTTTTGCTGCTCTTGAGGCTACGTCACGCGGCACCAAGTTACCAAAGGCAGGATATCTTCTTTCTAAGAAATAATCTCTGTCTTCTTCTGCAATTTGTGTTGGTTTTAGCTTTCCGGCCCGAATCGCTTCAGCATCTTCTTTCTTTTTAGGTACCCAAATACGTCCTGAATTACGCAATGATTCCGACATCAGGGTTAATTTAGACTGGTTTGTTCCGTGAACCGGAATACAGGTCGGGTGTATTTGCACATAGCAAGGGTTGGCAAACAAGGCTCCTTGTTTATGAATTTTCCAGGCGGCCGTTACGTTACTTCCCATCGCGTTGGTGGAAAGGAAATATACGTTTCCATATCCTCCGGAGGCAATAATCACCGCATGGGCAGAATGTCTTTCTATCTCTCCGGTTATTAAGTTACGGGCTATGATTCCGCGAGCCTTTCCGTCCACTTTTACCAATTCCAGCATTTCGTGACGGTTATACATTTTAACACGTCCTAAACCGATTTGTCTTGATAAGGCAGAATAAGCTCCCAGTAACAATTGCTGTCCGGTTTGACCGGCAGCATAAAAGGTTCGCTGTACCTGTGTTCCGCCAAAAGAACGGTTGTCCAGCATTCCGCCGTATTCACGGGCAAAAGGCACACCCTGAGCTACGCATTGGTCGATGATACTACCTGAAACTTCTGCTAAACGGTGTACGTTTGCTTCTCTGGCACGATAATCGCCTCCTTTGATGGTATCGTAAAAAAGGCGGTACACGCTATCTCCGTCATTTTGATAATTCTTTGCGGCATTTATACCGCCCTGAGCGGCAATTGAATGGGCTCTTCGCGGAGAATCCTGAAAGCAGAAAGCACTTACATTATATCCCATTTCACCGAAAGAGGCGGCAGCTGAAGCTCCGGCCAGTCCTGTTCCTACTACAATGATATCAATTTTAGGACGATTATTCGGGGCAACTAATTTTAGATGATTTTTGTGGTTTGTCCATTTTTGTGCAACTGGACCTTCCGGTATTTTTGAATCTAACTTCATAATTTATTTCTGATGTTGATTATTTACTAAAGTGAATATACAATGGAATAACGGCAAACAATAGGGGTACAATTACCGCAAATGCCTTTCCAGCAAATTTAATAATTGGCGTCCATTTTGGGCTATTCAATCCCAGTGACTGAAAGGCACTTTGAAAACCGTGCCAGAGGTGAAAGGCCAAAACAAACATTGAAAAAGCATAGAAAAGCGTAAAATATAACCCATACTTTTTATCTTTAAAAAAATCAAATGTAATTTTATGTAAATCCTTATACAGCTCTCCAACCTTCACGTTCGCCTGCACATTATAAACATCCGTTCCGTTTTTAACCTCTAATTGTTTGGCAGGCATTCCGGTTTCAGCTTCTTTTTCTCCCGGCAATTTTACCTGATCTACCTGATAGTACTGTCCGACAGTTCTGCCAACATAATATTCACTTTTCATTCCGGGAGCAGTTTCAATGGTTTGTGTCATTAAAGGCATTTTTTTGTCAAAATGCATTTTTGCCCAAAAATTAATCATGTGGGTAGCAATGAAAACCAACACCAAAGTTCCTAAAACAGCCATGTTTCTGGAAGCAAAACTACTGTTGGCAGACGGATTTGATTTTGCATAACCAATCGGCCTGGCATTTTTGTTCTGAATAGCCAAAAGAATCCCATCAACTGCGTGGAATAAAATAGAAATGTAAGTAAGATAAGAAAGAATTTTTACGGCCGGATTAGTCGTCATAAACAATGCATATTGATTAAACTGCAATTGACTATTCGGCATAAGCAACTGTAAATTACCCGCCAAATGACCTACTAAAAACAAGCATAAAAATAAACCCGTAAGAGCCATCCAGTATTTTTTTCCGATAGATGACTTTAAAAGTGCAGATTTTGCCATAACGTTGTGTAAATAAATTTTTAAAAATTTCACACAAATTTACAGCTATTTAGTATTAACTACAACCTTTTCGTCTTTATTTAAAACGATTTTAAAGAAGGATTAACATGTGTTTAAAAGAAAGCCTGAGAGTCCTCAAAGACAAAAAGACAAAGCACTACTGCTGCACAAAACCGGGAATCATACCTCTAATACCCATATCCACCACATTTTCACCGGCAGAAGGCTCATATTTCCCGTCATTGTTTACCTCCGTCCATTCAAAACTGTTGTTCACAGAAAGTGATAAGGTTACCACAATGTCATTTGTTTCGTTCCCGACCAGGATGAGGTTGTTTTCAAATTTTCCGGTTACAACACAAGATCCCTGAGGAATGGGAGAAGTTTCAAACAAAGGATTTGGGACCGTTGTTGCTCCTTCCGGAGCCTGTCCGGATGTCATGTACGGAAAAGAATCCAACGCAAAAGCCCAGTAACCCTGACGTTTATTTCCATTTACCGGAAAAACATTATTGCCAATACTGTGTGAACCAATATAAGTATTGTAGCCCAAAAAGCTGTCTAAAGTACCCTCATGTAGTGTTCCCTGATTCAAAACCTGAATTTTTCCGCTTTGATAAGACAAAGAAAGACGAACCCATTTATAGGAACCGGCCATTTGTGTCGTAATGGGGATACTCAGAAAAACTTCATTTTGACCTACGATTTTTGCCTGGCTGAAATCGATTGCCGTAGCTCCGCCCAAATCAGTTTCCGGGGCATGGTAAAGCACTTTACCCTGACCTAATAAGGTGGCGGCAGAAGGAGCCAGTTCCAGGTAATGGGCACTTATGTTTTTCATATCAGGTGTTTGAGCCGCATTTCCATCCGGAATGACTGAAGGTTGACCAAGATTATTTAATCTGATCTGATTTTCATCAAACCTGATTTTGATAATTAAATTGGCCGGGTCAGCAGATCCGTCTTCGGAACTACACGAAAAAAAACCTATGCAGATGAACAGCAGGGAGATAAAAGACAACAATTTAATTGATCTGGTCATTATTATTAGTAGGTTTTGGTCACGTCTTCATCTATAACGAGAATAAAGTCTGCTTTATTGTAATGTTCTTGTTCTAATCGGCTTAACTCTTTCTGTTCAACGGTTGCAATCGTGACAATTTTAGTGTTTTTGCGGTATTGATTCACATACCAATTGATTCCTTCAAAAAAATCGCTGTGGTAGGTTCCGTTATAATGCACAAAAACAGTGCCGCTTTTCAGATTTTGAACAATAAAATGAGCCATTGTTGCATCTTTGAGAGCTTGAGCTTTGGGCATCTTTTCCCCTCCGTGACCTCCCATCATTCCCAGCATCTTTTGGTAGCCGGGCAAATTTATATCAAACGGAATCGGCAACGGGGCAATCCAATTTTTTTCTTCATCAGACAAATCGTTCAGCCCTTCGAAATCCTTTTTAAAAACGATACTGGCATACCTTCTGGGTACATTTGTAGCAATAAACGGGAATTTTCTCGCTTTAGCAAAATCAACCAGTGGTTTGTAATCTGTTTTGTGATTATGCCACAAACGAGCCGTTGTATCAAATTGTTTTTGATTGATCTCGTCATTCAGATATTGATCCAACTGTTTCTGATTATCGGCTTCTATCATTTCTGCTCCTAAAACCAATGGGGTTTTTTCGGCCAGGTCTTTTGTCAATTCCAATTGTAACCAATGCACAACGGAATTATCATGATGCTCCCCAAACAAAACCAGTTCGGCTTTCTCGGTCGCTTTCAGAATCTTTTGATAGGATAACTTTTTGCCGTTTTTATCAAAGACCTGATAGGGAGATTTATTTTGGGAGAAAGTTGGTGATGAGAATAAAATTGTTGCGATGAGAAACCTCACCCCCAACCCCTCTCCGATGGAGAGGGGAGCGGGAAACGTGAATAGTTTTCTTTTAATTTCTTTCATTTTTAAGGATTTCAAAAGGAGTTGTCTGAGAAATTTTTCCTTGCGTAATTTTTATTTGATATTTTCCGGGAATGAGATAGGTTTTACCGTTCTTAGACGCGGCCAAAGTGATCTTTTTGTCTTTCTTCTGCCATTTTTCGATTCCGGATTTTGAAATTTCAACATCATACTTCCATTGATTTAGTCCGGTTGAAGCGGTTTGTTTCTCTTCAAACACCACTATTCCGCTCTCGTGGACAACCTGAACGGTTATTTCGCCCTCCTTCTTTGCATAATAATCCAGGGTAACTTTGGGTTCATTGGCGGGCAACCATTTGCTCCAGGTACTTCCCCAGAAATTGGAATGAGGCAGATTATCCACTGAAAAAAGGGTTAAATCTGACTTTAAAACTTCTTCATTCAATTGCTGAATCGATTTTAAATTTACTTTATAAATTGATCTTCCGTGCGTTCCAACCACCAAATCACGGGCATCGGTTTGAATAACCATATCGTGTACTGCCACCGGAGGTAACCCTTTATGAAAGGTCTGCCAGTTCTTTCCCTGATCAAAAGAAATATACACCCCATTATCCGTCCCCAGGTATAAAATATCCGGATTAATATTATCTTCTGTCAGAACATTTACAGAAAGTGTTTCAAATTTGGGAGCAATCGATCTCCAGGTTTGTCCGTAATCATCCGAAATATAAACATAGGAAGTAAAATCATCCCAACGATATCCATTCAAAGTAACATAAACCCGTTCATTTTTATGCGTAGAAGCCACCACTCGGGAAACCCATAAATCTTTTGGAAAAGTTGTTGAAACAACCTGCCAATTTATACCGCCGTCTTGGGTCACATGCACCAAACCGTCATCACTGCCTGCATAAATCAATCCGAATTGCTGTTTGCTTTCGCTAATGGTAGTGAGCGTTCCATAAGCGACATTTCCTTCTCTTCCTCCTTGTGTTAAATCGGGAGAAATTTTTGTCCATGTTTCTCCCTGATCAAACGAACGATGCAGATACTGTGAACCCATATATAAAATATCTTGGTTATGCGAAGACAATAAAACAGGAGTCTGCCAGTTGAACCGCAATGGCTTTTCATCTTTTTTGGCTTTGGGCGAAATGTATTTGGTTTCTTTCCTGCTCCGGTCTATCCGATAATAATTTCCAAACTGAAAACCGGTGAAAACAATATTAGGATTTCTTCTGTCAATCTGCGTCTGCATGCCATCACCCCCCATTAAACTTTCAAACGGATATTTCCCTTCCTGATGCCATTCTACATTGTACTTGTAATTGCCGGGGCCAACCCAAACGCCATTGTCCTGCATACCGCCATAAATATTATAAGGTTTCTGATAATCTACATTTACGGAATAAAACTGACTTACTCCATGTGAATTACATTTTACCCAATTGGCTCCGTCATCATACGAAATGTTTAATCCGCCATCGTTACCGTTGATTAAATGACCCGGTTTTTTCGGATTAACCCATACAATATGATGATCTACATGTACATTTTCCCGGTTGATGGACACAAATGATTTTCCTCCGTCATCCGATTTTAAAACAGGAACACCGGAAAGGTAAATTTTACCGGAGTTATTCAAATCCACTGCTATTCTGCCAAAATAATAACCATACGAATAATAAAAATCATCTATAAAATCAGGATGTGTTTTTTTCCATGTTTTTCCGCCATCGGTCGATTTATAAACCTCTGCTCCGATCACTTCCGTTTCAAACAGTGCGGCATTGGCATCCAAAAGAAGTGATTTCACCTCTTCCGGCTTCATTGTTCCGTCGTTGATCAAATTTTTTAAATTCTGAGCCCTGTATTTTTCGGTATATCCGTATTTTTTGAGATAGGAATTAACTTCTTTATCGGGAATTTGCATAAAAACATCTCCCGGAACACTGAACATGGCCGGCAAAGAAGTGTTTTTTGACGCTGTTGCCGGTCGGGGGTTTTGATTGTCTAACAAGGCGTAAATAATCTTATCATCAAATGCGGCTAAACCAATTCTGCCTACGCCGTCACCAGTGGGAAAACCACTCTCAACGGTTGAAATCAGTTTCCATGAATTTCCGCCGTCATCACTTTTATAAATTCCGGACGTAGCACCATTCCCTAAAAAATTCCACGCTTTCCGATCCTTTTTCCAGGCAGCAGCATATTGGATGTTGAAGTTTTTGGGCGAAACAGAAATATCAATTATTCCGGTTTCATCATCAATATAAAGTGTTTGTTTCCATGAATTTCCGCCATCGGTTGATTTATAGATACCTCTTTCGGTATTTTTAGAGTACAAACGCCCGGTAACCCCAACAATTATTTCTTTGGAATTGTTTGGATTGATTTCAATTTTTCCGATATGATGACTGTCAGTCAGCCCCATATTCTGCCAGGTTTTCCCTTTATCGGCAGATTTTAAAATTCCGATGCCGGCATACGAAGAACGGGATGCATTGTGTTCGCCGGTTCCCACCCAGATGATTCCGGCTTTCCAATCTACGGCAATTTCTCCTATATTTTGAGTTGGTGACGAATCCATAACCGGGGTAAAACTCATTCCGTTGTTGTCAGAATACCACAGTCCGCCAGACGCATAGGCCACATAAAATTCTATTGGATTATCGGGATTTACATCCACATCCACCACTCTACCGCTCATAATGGTTGGACCAACACTTTGAAAAGCAATGTTTTTTACAAGTGAATTTTCTTTAGAAAAACCGGCATTTTGAGCCCATGAAACGGGCACAAAAAAGAGTAGCCAGATCAGGCCGAAACATTCTTTTCTCATTAAGATTAATTTTAATACGGAAAATTAGGCATATCTGAGCTGCTGACAAAATTTTATCGTTGAATTAACAGCTGTTCGGTCTATTCTTAGTAATTTTGATTTTTGTACAATTTACATTTTCGATATGAAATACCATCCGATTGACCGCAATTTATACATCAAAAACCGAGCGAAATTCATTACTCAAATGAAGCCAAACAGTGTGGCGGTTTTTAATTCCAATGATATTTATCCGGTGAGTGCCGATACAACTTTGCCGTTTGCACAACACCGTGACATCCTTTATTTGTCGGGCGTAGATCAGGAAGAAAGTATTTTACTTTTGTTCCCGGATGCTCCGTATCAGCATTTGAAAGAAATCCTGTTTTTAAGAGAAACTAACGAGCATATCGCCGTTTGGGAAGGTGAAAAACTGACCAAAGAACGGGCGTTTGAAGTTTCCGGCATCAAAACCGTGTATTGGCTGACCGATTTTCATAAGGTTTTGAAGGAAGTCATGGCTTATACCGATACGATGTACATCAACACGAACGAACATTATCGTGCTTCGATTGAAACGGAAACCCGTGAGGCTCGTTTTATCAAATGGTGGAAAGAGAATTACCCGGCTCATAAAGTGGAAAAAAGCAACCCTATTTTGCAACGATTGCGTTCGGTAAAAGAAAGTGAGGAAATTGATCTATTGCAAAAAGCGTGTGATTTGACTGAAAAAGGTTTCCGCAGAGTTTTATCTTTTGTGAAGCCGAATGTGATGGAATATGAAATTGAAGCCGAATTTGCTCATGAATTCATCCGAAACCGTTCGAAAGGCTTTGCCTATACGCCGATTATTGCTTCAGGAAACAATGCCAATGTTTTGCATTATATTGAAAACAACCGGCAATGCAAAGCAGGCGATTTGATTTTACTGGATGTGGGTGCGGAATATGCCAATTATTCGAGCGACATGACCAGAACAATACCGGTTTCAGGAAAATTCAGCGACCGTCAAAGAGCCGTTTACAATGCGGTTTTGAATGTGAAAAACGAAGCTACTAAACTTTTAGTTCCCGGCACATTATGGAAAGAATATCATATTGAGGTTGGTAAAATCATGACTTCAGAATTGTTGGGTTTGGGACTTTTAGACAAAGCCGATGTACAAAATGAAAATCCGGAATGGCCGGCGTATAAAAAATATTTTATGCACGGTACCTCGCATCATTTGGGATTAGACACGCACGACTACGGATTGTTGCACGAACCCATGCAAGCCAATATGGTTTTTACGGTGGAACCCGGTATTTATATCCCGGCAGAAGGGTTTGGTATCCGGTTGGAGGATGATGTGGTAATTCAAAAAAGCGGTGAACCGTTTAATCTGATGCGGAATATTCCTATTGAAATTGAGGAGATTGAATCGATTATGAATTCTTAAATTGGTTTATGAGTTTAAAGGTTTATATGTTTAAAAGGCGACTTGCAGGAATGTGGGTCGTTTTTTGAACACAGATTTTAGAAATTATTACACTTTTTAACCTGTGTTCAAAAAATTTTTATTAGTTCATTCAAATTGGATTTTAACTAAGATATAATTTACTTTGCCAAACCAACTTTTCAACCTGAAACCTGAAACTTGAAACCCGAAACCAAATCCATCCTCTACAAAAACACCAAAATCAACTACACCGACATTGGAAAAGGCACAGCTGTTGTGTTATTGCACGGCTTTTTGGAAAACCTTTCGATGTGGAATGCCTTTATTCCGGAATTTTCCAAGAAAAACCGCGTTATCGCCATTGATTTGTTAGGTCATGGCGAAACAGAATGTTTGGGTTACATTCACACCATGGAAGATCAGGCCGATATGGTACATCATGTGTTGCATGAACTCAAAATCAGGAAAGCGATTTTTATCGGACATTCGATGGGTGGCTATGTGGCGTTAGCCTTTGCTGAATTGTATCCGGATAATGTAAAAGGTCTGGTTTTACTAAACTCCACCTCAAGGGCAGACAGCGACGAGCGAAAAACAAACCGTGACCGGGCCATTGCGGCTGTAAAACAGAATTACACCGCTTTTGTCCGCATGAGTATTGCTAATTTATTTAGCGAAGACAATCGTGAACGTTTAACGGATAAAATCGAAGAAGTTCGTAACGAAGCTTTAAAAACACCTCTTCAAGGTATTGTGGCTGCGTTGGAAGGCATGAAAATTCGCAACGACAGAGAAGTTTTATTACATTTTTCACCTTATCCTATTCTATTGATTTTAGGGAAAAAAGACGGTGTTTTAAACTATGAAGACAACCTCGAACAAATTGGAAATACCAAAGTAGAATTGGTTTCTTTTCCGGATGGACACATGAGTCATATTGAAAATGAAGCGGATTTGAAAATCGTTTTACTTAATTTTCTGAAAAAGATATAATCTCTTTTTTTACCATATAAGTCATATAAGTGTAAAAAGAAAAAAACTATATACCTTATTATGGTTATATTTTCTCCTCAAACGGGCAATTAACATTTAAAATTTCATTCAATAATCCGATCAATTCGGTTTTAAAATCATTCAGCACTTCTTGATCAATCAAATCGCTTACTAATTCTCTGCCTTCTTTGATTTGAAATGGCATAAATCCGGTTTTTAAATTTTTGAATGAAATGATGCCTACTTCTATTGCCGTATTAGGGAATTCCGACTGGACCATGAAGGCATAACACAATAACTGAATGATTTTATCTTGTTTAATGTCTTCCGTTAAACCACCCCATTGTTGAATAGTCAATCCGTTTTGTTCTACTTTACCCGTTTTGTAGTCGATGATGCGAATCTTTCCGTTTCTAAGTTCAATTCTGTCCACATTTCCTTTTATTTTAACGGGAAAAGGCAAACGTTCGTCAACCAGCATTTGCCCGAAATTTTGTTCTAAATAAAGTATTTTGACCCCATCACCCTGTTCAAGTAAGCCTTTTTCGAGTTGAAGAAAATTATAGACATTTCGCTTGGCTACTTCAAAAGCCAATAAGTTTTTACCCTTGGTAATCTCACCTTCTTTATAAACCAGCCTAAACTGTTTTAAAACCTCATCATTGGCTAATTGAAGCATACTTTCAACCATTGAAACACTTAAAAAAACATTCAAATACGGCTTGTAAAGTTCTTCCAAAGCACCGTGAATAATTGTCCCTAAGGTATTAACAGCAATATTCTCTTCCACTTCATCTATTTCGGAAATTCGTAAAATCCGTTGAAAATAAAACTGAATCGGATTGCGAATATAAGTTGTTAAAGTAGATGGAGAAAAACCATTTTCGGCCATTTCTTTTAACCGATCCATCACTAAGGCTGATTTTTCTACTTGTATGGGATTCCTGGCCTTTTCCGGCAAATAGGCATTATAAATCTGATGTGTCAACACATGACCTGGTTGCTTTTCAACTTCTAATTGGGTGATAAACCGACTTTTTTCACCGGCATCAATTCCCTCCGATTCGGTGTTGTAAAGCAAATATATCTTCTTAGCTCTTTGTAATAAATGGTAGAAGTGATAGGTGTAAATCGCATCTTTTTCTTTAAATGTAGGCAGTCCCAACTCACGTTTAACATCTAACGGAATAAACGAATTTTGCGACTTCCCTGCCGGAAAAACGCCCTCATTCATCGAAGTGATAATAACAGTGTCGAAATCAAGCACACGGCTTTCTAAAACCCCCATAATCTGTAATCCTTTCAGCGGCTCCCCTTCAAAAGAAACTTCAATCAGGTCGACAATTTGTTTATAAAGCACGAAAAGTCCCTCTATCGTAGTGATATAATTATACTGATTACAATAAGTCTGTAATTTATTAATTACTTTAAATACCGCATAAACAAAACTGCAGGTAAGTTTATCTTCCGGTGATTCATCCCGCAGAAATTTCCTGATTTGCAGTAAAAGTGTTGCTATTTTTTCCAGAATACTCACCGGATTAGCTTCCCATTTTTCAAATAAAGACTTAAAAAAATCACTTTCCGTTTCGCAGAATTGGGTTAATTTTGAATGGGTTATAAAGGTGTAATTGTTCTCATTGATCTTTTTTACAACAGATTTAGCCCCGGCATAAGGCTCTACCAAAGGATGTTGAAGTACTTCCAGTACATCTTTATAATAAAAAACATAGCTCGATTGACTTCGGTTGAATGCATTTTGGTGCATCCTGAAAAGTTTAAACACCAATAATTGAACAGGATTATTTTTTCCGGAATACCCCATTGTTATATTAAGATCCGAAACTGCATCAGGGAGTGCATGCAGAAGCGGAATTAACATATTCTCTTCTCCTAAAACCACCGCTATTTTCTCAAGCGGTTCTTCTGCCGAAATGGACTCAATTATTTGACCTGCCAATTTTGCCTGTCCGACGGTTTTGGGCGTACCCATTACCTGGATCGTCTTGGTCTGCCTGAACTCATTAAATATCCATTCATATGGGTTTGCCTTGTAATATGGCCAGTTGCGTTTAATCTTTCTGGCAAAAAGACCGGCATCATGATAAGGATCGTTCAGGAATGTCTCTTCCGCATCCCACAAAACAATTGCTTTTTCAACGGAAAGGAGATACTGGAAAATTTTTTCTTCGGCCTGATTCAGGGCATTAAATCCCGCAAAAATAATTTTATGGGATATCGTACTGGCATAATCACTCAGTTTTTCTACGGCTTCTCTGTAAATTAATCCCTGATAGCCAATTCCCTTAGAGCGTAAATGCGTGTAGAAAGCCTCATAATAAAAAGGCATATTTTCCCAGAACAACAGATAATTGTCTATCATTTTTGTTTTATCCTGAGGCTCCAGATTCCATCTTTTGATGGCCTCTATATCTTTCAGATAAGAGAAAACGTGTTTTGGCGATAACAGATAACGATCAATTTCATTGAAATCCTGCAACAATATTTTTCCCCAGTTAGAAAACTGTTCAAACGATTGCTGATCTTTTTTTTCGGTTAAACCAATATAAACATTAAAAAACTCAAATAACTGTTCAATAGCATCCACCGATCGTATTCCGGCCATATCCTGAATAAAATCTTCAATACTGATAATTCTGGGAGCAAAACAATCCTGCCGTGTCTCTTTTCTTAATTCCTCTAACAAAAAGACTTTTGCTCTTTTGTTGGGAAGTACAACAATTAACTCCTCTATTTTAGATGAATAGTTGGCAATGATATACCTGGCAAGCAACGATAAAAAAGAGGGCGTATTCATGCTATAAAAATAAAAAAACGCTCCGATAAATCGGAGCGTTTCATTATTTATTTGGAAAGAAATTATTTTATAACAACAACTTCAGTTCTTCTGTTTTGAGCTCTACCGGCAGCTGTTTTATTATCAGCAACTGGTCTGGATGGTCCGTAACCTTCAGACTCTAATCTTGAAGCATCAACACCGTTAGCAATTAAGTAATCTTTAACCGCTGCTGCTCTTTCTTTAGAAAGTCTTTCGTTAGTAGCTAATTTACCTGTGCTGTCTGTGTGTCCTTCAATTCTGAATCTTGCATGCGGATACTCGTTCATAACGTTTTTGATAGAAGCTAAGGTACCGAATGATGTTTGTTTGATTGTAGATTTACCGGTATCAAATAAGATCGATTTAGCAAAATCATTCAATTGCTTAACAACTTCTTCTGAAACTTCAGGACAACCGTAGTTAGAAGCAGGTCCTTTTACATCCGGACATTTGTCATCTTTATCAAGAACTCCGTCACCATCTCTGTCTGGCCATGGACATCCTCTGTTTTCTTTTGGTCCTTTTTCATTTGGACAAGCATCATCTTTATCAGCAATTCCGTCTCCATCTGTATCAGGACATCCTTTCAATGATTTTAAACCGGCCACTTCAGGACACTCATCATCTTTATCCGGCACACCGTCTCCGTCTGTATCAGGACAACCTTGGAATTCCGCTAAACCAAATGTTTCAGGACAAGCATCTTCGCTGTCAATGATTCCGTCACCGTCTGTATCAGGACATCCGTTGAATTGTTTTAAACCAAATACATCCGGACAAGCATCATCCTTGTCATAGATTCCGTCACCATCAGTATCTTTCCCTCCAAATTTGAAAGTAAGACCGGCAAAATGCTGTAAGTGAGAAGGCATAACTGTTCTGTCATCCTCGAATGAATGTTTGTAAGTAGATTTAACAGAAAGACCAACTACTTCTGAAAACCAGAAATTAAATCCTAATCCTCCGTTAACAGTACCGGCACTGTTATCTCCTAAGAAAGTATAACCTCCACCAACGTGTAAAACAGGCTCAAGAAATTTGAAAAAAGTACCTACACTATAGTTGATGTTACCATCAATGGCATAGTACATTTCATCGATATCTGTAACCACATAATCCCCATTGTTCAATGGCGATTTTTCAGACACAAACTTGTCAATTTTGTTAAAAGATCCGGTTACTCCAAAAGAGAAATTGTCTCCTACGTGTCTTGTTACTGTTAAGTAAGATACCGAAGGAACAATGTTCCAAAAATCTTTTGCATTAAAATATTCAGAAAACTGATTTTTAACACTCTCGGCAGCACTAACTCTACCTCCGTCAACGGCATTTGCTCCAAAAGAGATTGCCCATGGGTTATTGCTGTCCTGAGCCTGAGAACTTAGTCCTGCAAACATAAAGATAGCGACAACTAATTTGTTAAGATGTTTCATACTTGATTTGTTTTGATTACAATACATTGTTAATTGATGCAAAAATAAGTTGTTTTCTGCTAACTACAAAACTTAACGTTAAAAATATTAATAAGAAAACTATATAACATTCAATGATCTACCCACTTGGATGAAAGCATCTATAGCTACATCAAGGTGTTCTTTGGTGTGAGCCGCTGAAAGCTGTACACGAATTCTTGCTTTGTCTTTTGGAACAACAGGAAAAAAGAAGCCAATTACATATACTCCTTTTTTCAATAACTCATCAGCCATTACCTGCGATAATTTTGTATCGTAAAGCATTACGGGTACGATGGCTGAGTCGCCGTCTATAATATCAAAACCTGCATTTTTCATCCCTTTCTTAAAATAATTGGTGTTCCATTCCAATTGATCGCGAAGGGAAGTATCTTTTTCCAACAACTCAAAAACTTTAAGAGAAGCTCCCACTATGGAAGGAGCCAAAGAGTTTGAAAACAGGTACGGACGGGAACGCTGTCTCAATATTTCGATAATTTCTTTTTTTGCTGTGGTATAGCCACCCATTGCCCCACCCAATGCTTTTCCGAGGGTGCCGGTAATGATATCTACACGGCCCATCACCCGTTTTGCTTCCAATGTTCCTTTGCCTGTTGCACCAATAAATCCGGCCGCATGGCATTCATCTACCATCACCATGGCATCATATTTGTCGGCCAAATCACAGATTTTATCCAATGGGGCAACTAAGCCGTCCATTGAAAAGACCCCGTCGGTTACAATTAATTTGAAACGTCTTCCTGCTTCATTTGCTTTTATGAGCTGCTGCTCCAAATCTTCCATATTGTTGTTTTCATAGCGATAACGGGCTGCTTTACACAAGCGAACACCGTCGATAATAGAAGCGTGGTTTAAACTATCGGAAATAATAGCATCTTCTTCTCCCAGCAACGGTTCAAAAACACCTCCGTTAGCATCAAAAGCAGCCGCATACAAAATGGTGTCCTCAGTTCCGTAGAATTGAGCGATTTTCTGCTCTAACTGTTTGTGAATATCTTGCGTTCCGCAAATAAAACGCACAGACGACATTCCGAAACCATGTGAATCTAATGCATCTTTGGCCGCCTGAACCACTTCGGGATGCGAAGAAAGTCCCAAATAATTATTCGCACAAAAGTTCAATACTTTTTCTCCGGTAGAAATAGTGATTTCTGCCCCTTGCGGCGAAGTAATGATTCGCTCTTTTTTAAATAATCCGTTTTGTTGAATTGTCTCTAATTCGTTTTGCAAATGCTGTTGTATTTTACCGTACATGTTGTTTTTATTTTTTACAAAGTTACTATTTCCAATGTTTCGCCAATGTAAACCAATGTTTTTTTAACGACTGCCAAGCCCATATTCTGCAAAGCAGATTCATACATCTCCAATTGTTTATGATGTTTAACATGTGGTTCTCCCGTTTTGTAGTCCAGTATGATTGCCTGATTTTGATGGTTCAAAACAACCCGATCCGGTTTGACAACCGTATCATTTTTTCGCAGAATAATCTGTTCGTTCAGTATTCTATTGGATTCGTCAAAATAAATTGACAATTGCGGGTGCAAACAGATCTGGCTAATTATCGACAAAACCGCTTCTTTTTGGCTCAAAGTAATGATTCCGTTCTCCAACCCGGTAGCAACAGCTGTATCCACATCCTTTTTAGTTTGAACATACGACAATATTTCATGTATCACATTGCCGTATTCAATAGCTTTTTGCTGGTGAGTTCCCCACATCAGGCTTTCCCGTTGAGCAATTCTGATGGAATCCGGGTTAAGGTTTTTTTCTACTAATATAATAGGTGTTAATTCCGGAGCCTTTTTACTTTCTGAAGAAACCTTCTCAGCACTCCCCCATTCATAAACCTTTTGTTGAGGATCAAACAACCCTTTTTCTTTTAAAAAAGTAAGAAAAAAAGCAGACATATTATGGGCTGAAATTTCCCCCTTGGAAGTCAGGTTCATACTTGAAATAATGTGGAGTTGCTCTTCTGCCCGCGTGAGTGCTACATAAAGAATGTTTATGTTGTCTAACAATTCTTCTTCTTTTTTTTGTTGATAAACCGTTGCTGCCGACACACCGAATTCTTCTACGCTTTTGGTGTTATCGAGTAAAACTTTAGGCAATCCGATGACATCCGATTCGGGCTCAATCCACAATTTATCTTTGATGGAACTGGCATAGCTTTCTTCGGCAAACGGAAAAATGACCACCGGAAACTCTAATCCTTTTGACTTGTGAATTGTCATAATCCGTATGGCATTATTGCCTTCGGGTGACGGAATGCTGAATTTAGCACTATGGTTGTCCCAATAATCCAAAAAATCGGAAATACCGGATTGGTTTTTACTGTCCCGATCTAAAACCCTGTCCAGAAAATCCTGAATATAAGCGTTTGATTCTTTAGGTTTGATGAATATACGAATAATGATTTCAACCGCTTCATAAAGTGGTTTTTTGCGGATCTGCTGAAACGAAAAAGACAAACCCAACGACATCAGCCAGGCCTCCAATTCACTTTCTGTTGCAAACGCCATCCCTTTTACTACAAAATCGTGGGTTGGTATTTCTCTTTGCAGGTTTTTGGCAACATAATACAAAAAATGTGCTTTGGCTTCTTTGTCTGACCCGTTTTTCAAAAACCGCAGAAGCGTAATAATCATATTTACATCGGAAGAATTTTGCAACAAAAGTGACTCTGAAGAAACTATCGGGATGCTGTTTTCTGTTAAAAATGCAGCTATTTTAACTCCCGGTTCCTTTTTTCGGGTAAGGATAACCATATCGCGATAAGAAAAACCTTTTATCTTTAAGCCTTCTATCGTTTGAAGAATGGCCTGCAGATAGTAATCCTCCTTTTCCATTTCTTGTTCCTCATCGGTTTTGGAGGGAATGAATGAAAGCTTTACATAGCCCCCTTTTTTATCATTTTCCTTCTGAAAACTGTGGTTTTCATATAAATCCTTATAATCCGGATGGGTAAAAGCCCCTGACAGGAACGCAAAAAAGCGGTTGTTAAAATCGATAATCTGACTATAACTACGCCAATTGGTATCCAAGTGAAAAAGCATTTTGTCTTTGTTTACAAATGGATTTTCGTCCTTACTTAACCTGATAAACTGCTCTGCTTTACCGCCTCGCCAACGATAAATCGATTGCTTTGGGTCGCCTACAATCATCAGTGAACCCCGTTCCTGATCTAAATCTTCACTGGCCAATGCATTGCCAATTAACGGGATTAGGTTTTCCCACTGCATTTGTGAAGTATCCTGAAATTCATCGATAAAAAAATGCCTGTACCGTTCACCCATCCGTTCATATATAAATGGAGCCGGCTGGTTCTGGATTTCATTGTGAATGATGGTATTAAATTCTGAAATGGATAAAATATGTTGCTCTTCCTGAATTTTATCCAATTCCTGACTCACCCGGTTTAAAAGAGATAAAGGGGTAATATTTTTTAAAAAAGCCAGGCATAGCATATATTCTTTGGCAAAAGAATGGATCAGATTGAAATAGTGCAATAGTTCTGCTGAAATTAAATCCACCGCTTTCTTTTGCGGATCGGGAACAGATTTGGAGTAACGGCTTCCTTCTGCTAAGTACTCTTCAATTTTGGCATTGCTAATGATTTCGCCTTGTGCAATTTTTATAAAATAATTAAAAACCACTCCTCTGTTAAACGATTTAGCATCCAGTTGATGATTATTAATCAGTTGCATAGCCTTTTGTCCGGCTTCTGAACATGCTTTTTCTATTGATCTGATTTTTTGAAGTACATCCTTCTTCAATCCAATAAATTCCTGAATTTGTTTGTCTTTGAAATGGGTTATTTCATTTCGGTTGTTTTCATTGATTAACAACTTCGAAATTTCTTTGATGTCTCTGGTTACATCCCAGGATTTATCATCATCTGTTTTTTCCAATGTAAAATCTACCAGTAAACGCGTCAGCATTTCATCGCTACCGGCTTGGGCAATAATTGCATCGGTAGCTTCTTGCAGCAGATTGTCCGTTTCCAGTGAAACCTCAAAAGTAGTTGGCAGATTCAGATCATGAGCAAAAGTGCGTATTACCCGGTGGGTAAACTTATCAATGGTTGAAATATCAAATGCGGCATAATTGTGAATGATATTCCGAATAATCATCTTTGCTTTTTGTTTAACTTCCTGAAACGACATCCCGGTTTCCTGAACAAGCGTATTCATCACCGCCATCGCTTTTGCATTGGGCTCATCGGCAGCAAACTGCGACAGTGTTTCAACTACCCTGGATTTCATTTCGCCAACCGCTTTGTTGGTAAACGTAATGGCCAAAATATTCTTATATGCGTCTTCCTTTTTGGAACTAAGGATGATCTTCAGGTATTCCTTTACCAATGTAAAGGTTTTACCGGAACCGGCAGAAGCATCGTAAATGGAAAAAGCAGGTCTTTTCAAGCCTATAATTTAAATTAATGCAACAATAACAAAATAGAATTTCCTTTTCCAAAGTTAATTGATTAAATTTGATGCTCCTTATTGTTAAACCTAAAATTTAAAATTATGCCATTTGAATTACCAAAATTACCTTATGCATACGATGCATTAGAGCCACATATTGATGCCAGAACCATGGAAATACATCATTCTAAACATCATGCTGCTTATACCAACAACCTGAATGCAGCCATTGAGGGTACCGACATGGAAGGCAAAACCATTGAAAATATTTTAATCAATCTAGACAAAACCAATGCAGCAGTTCGCAACAATGGAGGTGGTTTTTATAACCACAACCTGTTTTGGACCGTCATGTCTCCCAACGGAGGCGGGGAACCAACGGGAGAATTAGCGGAAGCCATCGAAAGAGATTTCGGCACTTTTGCTGAATTTAAAGCACGATTTTCAAAAGCCGGAGCGACACAATTTGGTTCAGGCTGGGCTTTTTTATGTGTAAAAGACGGTAAATTAGAAGTTTGCGGAACACCCAATCAAGATAACCCTTTGATGCCCGGTGTTGGTTGCGGCGGAACACCAATATTAGCCATGGATGTTTGGGAACACGCTTATTACCTGCACTATCAAAACCGAAGACCGGACTATATTGAGGCATTCTTTAATGTAATCAACTGGGCTGAAGTTTCCAGAAGATTTGCTACCGAGAAATAAGAGATACTTCTTTATTAAAAAAGCGGCATTCTAACGGATGCCGCTTTTTTTTTACAAAATAAAAAGGTGGAATTTCTTCCACCCTTTTGCCCCAAATCTACCATAAACTTAACCGTGCGTACTATGGTAATTACAAATGTACAACGGTTTTTAGTAAGAAACTATTGTAATGCAGAATAAATTTTAACACTTAAGGAATAAAGGGTACTTTGTATAGTTATACGGGTTTTTTGACAGTTTTTAAATGTATTTTAAACCGTGATAAAATAAAAAAGGTACGCTACGCGTACCCTTTTTGCCCCAAATCTACCATAAACTTAACCTACTAATGCTATGGTGAAACAAATGTATATTAACACTGTTTTGTTAACAAATAAATTAGACGAAATGCATCAAAAATCGTTAAAAGGCAAAAACGTTGTGCTTTAATAGGCCCGTGCGTCTTTCCCTTCGTAAAAATTCATGAAAGCACGGTTTACCACACGGTTTCCGCCGGGTGTGGGGTAATCGCCCGTGAAATACCAATCGCCTAAATTCTGCGGGCAGGCAATATGCAGGTTATCTACTGATTGAAAGATAATTTTCACTTCTGCTTTAATATCTGATGAACTTAACATTTCCGCTATTTTATCTGATATCTGCTGATCGGTAAAGGGAGCATATACTTCCTTGACATAATTTACAATTTCTCCGTCTTTAAATTTTTCCTGAAGTTTACATTTTTTATATACTTCATCAACCAAATGATACTGATTGTTTTCTTTCAACAATTCCAAAACAGCTCTAAACGCCACTAATCCTTCTAATTTTGCCATATCGATTCCGTAACAATCCGGGTAACGAATCTGTGGAGCCGAAGAAACAATGACTATCCGTTTCGGATTTAACCGGTCCATCATTCGGATAATGCTTTTCTTCAATGTTGTTCCGCGTACTATACTGTCATCGATAATTACCAGATTATCTTCCGGCTTGATTACTCCATACGTTACATCATAGACGTGGGCGACCAAATCATCACGACTGCTGTCTTCTGTAATAAACGTTCGTAATTTAGCATCTTTTATCGCCACTTTTTCGGTTCTGATTTTAACGGAAAGTATTTCTTCTAACTTTTCCTTGGTTAGGGTTTTACGGTTATCCAGGATGTATTTGTTCTTCCGCTGGTTTAAAAAATCCTGAGCCGCTTCCACCATTCCGTAAAAAGAAGTTTCTGCCGTGTTTGGAATATAGGAAAAAACAGTATTGTCTGTATCGCTGTCAATTGCTTCTAACACAGCAGGGAGAATCAATTTCCCGAGCATTTTCCTTTCTCTGTAAATTTCAGCATCGCTACCTCTGGAAAAATAAATCCGTTCAAATGAACAGGCTTTCTTTTCCAACGGCTCTAAAATTTGTTCTAACGAAAAACTTCCGTTTTTCTTTACAATCAGTGCTTTACCGGGATCTAATTCCTGTACTTTTTCGAAAGGCACATTAAAAACCGTTTGAATAACCGGTCTTTCCGATGCAACGACCACGATTTCATCGTCTTCATAAAAAAATGCAGGACGAATTCCGGCCGGATCACGAAACACAAAGGCATCACCATGACCCAACAAACCTGCCATGGCAAAACCGCCATCCCAGTTTTTAGATGCTTTTCTTAAAATTTTGGCTATATCTAATTTTTCGGCAATCACCGGAGAAGCTTCTCTTTTAGACAAACCGTTATTTTTACATTCCTGATACAAATCTGTTACCTCGTCATCTAAAAAGTGACCGATTTTTTCCATGACAGTAACCGTGTCTGCTAATTCTTTCGGGTGCTGACCCAATTCAACCAAGTTATCAAAAAGCTCTTTTACATTGGTCATGTTGAAATTTCCGGCTACAATTAGGTTTCGGTGCATCCAGTTGTTCTGACGTAAAAAAGGGTGAACACTTTCGATACTGTTTTTTCCAAACGTTCCGTAGCGAACATGCCCTAAAAACAATTCACCGATGTAGGGAATATTTTCTTTCTGCCAATCCACATCATTTTGAAATTCGGGATTATTCGCCAAATCATCATTGATTCGCTCATTAATTTGGGCAAAAATATCCTGAATCGGCTGCGATTTGTTAGAACGAACCCGGCTGATGTAACGCTGTCCGGGTGCTACATCAAATTTAATACTGGCAAAACCGGCACCATCTTGTCCGCGGTTGTGCTGCTTTTCCATCAAAAGATACATTTTTTGTATTCCGTAGAAAGCCGTTCCGTATTTTTCTTTGTAATAATGGAGCGGTTTTTTTAACCGCAAAAGAGCGATTCCGCATTCGTGTTTTAAGTTGTCACTCATGGTGTTGTTTGAACTGAACCTGTTTCAGTTTCTTTTTGTAGGTTAATCTGTTTTAATGATCCAATCTGATTTTATAAAAAATGCCCCGAAATTTCGGGGCACACTCTATTTATTCTAATTCAATGTCAAATTGTGTTAAATCTCTGAACTGTTTTAAGCGGTCATACACTTCCTCTCTTTCTAGGTCAACCATCCGCTCGGTTCCGAATTTCTCCACACAGAATGATGCCAGGTTAGAGCCATAAATAATTGCGTTTTTCATATTTCCGAACGAAATGTTTTCACTTTGAGCAATAAATCCTGAAAAACCTCCGGCAAAGGTATCCCCTGCTCCGGTCGGATCAAATACTTCTTCTAACGGTAAAGCCGGAGCAAAGAAAATTTCTTTCCCGTGGAACAATAATGCTCCGTGTTCTCCTTTTTTAATGACGACATATTTTGGTCCCATCGTGTGAATCTTTGCCGCTGCTTTCACCAAAGAATATTCACCGGATAACTGTCGGGCTTCTTCATCATTAATGGTAATTACATCTACGCGTTTCATCACTTCGTGTAACTCGGTTAATGCACAATCCATCCAGAAGTTCATCGTATCCAACACCACCAGTTTAGGTTTTTCAGTCATTTGATCCAACACACTGATCTGAACCATCGGATGCAGGTTTCCTAACATCACGACTTCTGCATTTTTAAAATCAGCCGGTACTTTTGGCCGAAAATCGGCCAAAACGTTTAGTTCTGTTACCAAGGTATCTCTTGAATTCAAATCGTTGTGGTAACGACCGCTCCAGAAAAACGTTTTACCGCCTTTTACGATTTCAATCCCTGAAATATCGATATCTCTGTCTGATAATAAATCTAAATATTCTTGCGGAAAATCTTCTCCCACCACGGAAACAATTCCTGATTTAATGTTGAAAAAAGATGCGGAAAGTCCAATAAATGTAGCCGCTCCACCTAAAATTTTATCTGTTTTCCCGAAAGGGGTTTCAATCGCATCAAAAGCAACCGTTCCTACGATGAGTAGTTTGTTCATGAGTTATGGTTTGAAATAAGGTGCAAAGATACTTTATCCTTTTGAAGTATAAAAATAATTCTTAAATCAAAGAGTTCATTTGTTCCCTGAATAGTGTTGGTGTTGTGTTCTTTTTCTTTTTAAAGATCCGGTTAAAATATGTTAAACTGTCGAATCCCGTTTCAAGAGCTATTTCTTTTACAGTTTTATCTGTAGAGGTAAGCCAGTGGCAGGCATTGGCTATTCTGATTTCATTCAGATAATCTGAAAAATTCGTTTTCATCACTTTTTTAAAGAATTTGCAAAAAGCACTTTTAGACACATGAATCATCTCTGCCATCTGCTCAATGGTAATTCTTTCCTGTGAATGTTCCTGAACAAATTTGCAGACCTGATTAATTCTGTTTTGTGTCTTTGTATTATTCGATATTACGTAAGCCTCTGACGATAAGAATGTTTTTTCGGCCATAACCAATTTTTGCAATATTACCATAAAATCGGCTATACGGTAAACCCCATCCCTGACCGGTAAATGCTGAATCATTGTAATAATATCTTCATCTGCTTTGAAAGCGATTCCTCTTTGCGAACTGTTAATGAGCTCCGATACGGGCGAAAATTCCCTGAGTGTTTTAAACCGCTGAAAAAATTCTTCCGAAAACTGAATAACCACAGCTTCACTCTCGTGTGGTTCAGAATCCGTAAACCACGTATGAGGTAATCGTTGTCCCAGTAAAACCAGATCATTTTTTTCAAAATGCTGATGACTGTCCCCCACAATACGCTTTCCGTGACCTTTTTTTATTAACGTAAGTTCGTATTCCGGATGATAATGCCATTTGAACTCAAAAAAAGGAACAGAGAAAGAATAAACCACAAAAGAATAGTCCCCTTTAAGAACTTCTATATCTTCTAAAACAGCTTTCATTATCTCAATTGGAATAAAAATTAAACGTTGGATACAAATATATTCAATATAGTGCTATATTTTTCATTTTAAGTGCCGGAATTTCCCGGAAACCACTTTTATATTTGTAAAAATGAAAAACAATTATGAGCACTATACCATTAAACATCAGCAAGTTCCTTGAAAAAGAATACATACTAAAACAGGAACAAATCGATTTTTATCAAAAAAACCGCTATATAAAACTAAAAGAAGTTTTAAATCAGGAAGTCCTCGATTTTTTTAATTCAGTCATAACCGAACAAGTTCGCCTCATGAATACGGATAATGTTGCCTTGGAAGAGCGGGATACTTATGGAAAAGCATTTTTACAGCTTTTTAACCTATGGCGGGAAAATGACGTTATTAAAACACTGGTTTTCAGCAAAAGAATGGCAAAGATAGCAGCCGATCTGATGCAAACCGAAGGAACCCGGATTTATCATGACCAGGCATTATTTAAGGAAGCCGGAGGAGGCATTACGCCATGGCATGCCGATCAGTATTACTGGCCGCTGGAGACCGATAAAACGGTCACAGTATGGATTCCTCTTCAAAAAACTGATTTAGCGATGGGGCCACTCGAATTCAGTGCAGGCAGCCATGCTATTGTGGAAGGAAGAGAACTCGCCATCAGTGATGAAAGTGAGTTAAAAATTGATCAGAAACTAAAGGTTACTGATTTTGAACATGTTGTTGAACCTTTTGATCTGGGTGAAGTAAGCTATCACTCAGGATGGGTGTTTCACCGGGCCGGTGCCAACCAGACAGAACAAACCAGAAAAGTAATGACCGTTATATACATGGACAAGGATATGAAGCTGAAAAAACCCGAAAATAAAAACCAGATCCACGATTGGAATACCTGGTGTCCGGGTGCGGAAATAGGCAAAATAATCAATACGCCCATTAATCCTGTATTATACCCTTAGCCTATGGATATTGCCTATTGTTGTCCGTATTGGGGTAGTGAAGATAAACCGGCAGGTATCTTTCTCGACAGGGTTTTAAAGGAAGGATATGACGGTGTAGAAATAAATTTCCCTGATTCGGGTGAATTTATCGCTGCTTTTATGAAAAAAATCGAAGGTATACGGAGTTCTGAAAAAAAAGAATTTCAGTTTATTGCACAACAAGTATTACCGCTTCAGAAAGAAACACCAAATACCTACTTAAAAAAAATGGAGCAGCGGTTACTTTACCTTGCCTCTCTTGAACCGGATTTTATTAACGCCCACACCGGAAAAGATTACTACTCTTTTGATGAGAATTGTTTTATTATTGAAGCTGCTGAAAATATTTCTGAAAGAACAGGAATCCCTATTTACCATGAACTGCACCGCGGACGATTCACCTTTCACTCGCAAACCACATTGTCTTATTTGAATCCGTTTCCGGAGATAAAGTTTACCGGAGACTTTTCACATTGGTGTACTGTTTCAGAAAGTCTGCTTCAGGATCAATGGGAAATTGTAGAAATCATCATCCCGCACATCCGCCATATTCATGCCAGAATAGGATCTGAACAAGCTTCACAGGTAAATAATCCTTTTGCTCCCGAATGGTCACAACATGTTATGGTCTTTATGAGCTGGTGGCACAAAATTATCACAGCCCATAAATCGTCAAAATCGGTCTTCACCATTACGCCCGAATTCGGACCGGCTCCTTACATGCCTGCTGCACCGTTTACAAAAGAACCGCTGGCCGAACAATGGGAAACCAATTGTAAAATGAAAAATCTTTTAAAATTAAACCTGTAAGTTAATGAAAAAAATACATTTTATATCGCTGAGTGCGGCTTTAGGAGGATTGCTTTTTGGCTATGACACAGCTGTTATATCCGGTGCAATAGGAAATCTGACCACTTATTTTCAGCTATCGCCGGCCGAAACAGGCTGGGCCATTTCTTCGGCTTTGGTCGGTTGTTTGATTGGAGCTTATTTTTCAAACCGTATCAGTTCCGGTCTGGGAAGAAAAAAAGCGATGATCATTGCCTCTGTCCTGTTCTTGGGATGTGCATTAGGCACAGCTCTTCCGGAAGCTTTTTGGGTTTTTGTCTGCTTTAGGATTACAGGCGGAATCGGAGTTGGGTTAGCCTCGATGGTAGTGCCTTTGTATATTGCCGAGATTGCTCCGGCTGACAAGAGAGGTTCTCTGGTGGCTTTCAATCAACTGGCCATTGTTATAGGTATTGTATTGGTTTACTTTGTCAATTATTTTATTGCCTTGCAGGGTGATGCTGCGTGGAACCTGAACGAAGGATGGAGATGGATGTTCGGTTCCGGTTCCATACCTGCTTTTTTGTATTTAATTCTCAGCTGTATGATTCCCGAAAGCCCGAGATGGTACACAGAGCAAAACAAGGAAAAGCAGGCATTAGCTGTTCTGGAAAAATTCAACTCAAAAGAAATGGCCGCAAAAACACTTCGGGAAATTAAAGAATCTTTGGGAGAACAAAAAGAGTCGGTTTACCTGAAAACCCTTTTGCAACCTGCATTCAGAAATGCACTGCTCGTTGGTATCGGTCTTTCTGTTTTTCAACAGATAACGGGAATCAATGCTATTTTATACTATGCCCCCGAAATTTTTAAAAGCTTTGGCAGTGACACCAGTGCTTCGCTACTAGAAACCAGTATGCTTGGAGTCATAAACCTCATTTTTACGGTCATTTCCATTTATCTGGTTGATCGGGTAGGCCGTGTTCCTTTACTTATCACAGGTTCCTGGGGGATGTTTATCGCCCTTAGCGTGGTTGGCATTTCGGCTTATTATCAAATTACCGATTCGTGGCTGCTTCCTTTTTTGCTGTTGTTTATGGCTTCTTTTTCGATTTCCTGGGGGCCGGTTGTTTGGGTATTACTATCTGAAATTTTTCCGAACAAAGTGCGGAGTTTAGCCTTGTCAATAGCTGTTTTTATTCAGTGGATCGCTAATTTTGCCGTATCACAAACGTTTCCGATGATGACCGAAAACACTTATCTGAAACAACAGTTTAACGGAGCTTTCCCATTCATTTTATTTGCCGTATTGTGTTTAACAGCCCTGTTTTTTGTGATGAAATTTGTGCCGGAGACCAAAAAAAGAACTTTGGAGGAAATGGATGATTTATGGAAAACAAATAACTGATTGACCTATGAAAAAATACCTGATGATACCTGTTTTATGTCTGACCGTTGGTTATAATGCCGCAAGCCAGCATTATTCTGAGGTAAAAGCACCAATGGAAGAAAAAATGGAAGTTCTGCCTTTAAATTCCGTTAAACCCACCGGTTGGTTAAAAAATCAAATCCGGGAAAACCTGAACGGATTTGTAGGTCATCTGGATCAGCTTGCTCCCGATTTAATTATAGAAGATGACATTTACAACAAAGGCCGTCTATCAAAAAATTCAAAAGCCAAAGAGCTCGGAGCCTTGGGCGAAGGAGGTGACTGGCAGATTCAGCTTTTCTGGTGGAACAGCGAAACCCAGAGCAACTGGCGTGACGGATACATCAGGAGTGCTGTATTGGTAAACGACAAACTACACCTGGAACAAATTGAAAAATATATTCATACGATTTTGAAAAGTCAGGATAAAGATGGCTATTTGGGAATTTATGATTCCGAACTCAGGTATAATTTTGACAATGAAAACGGCGAGCTTTGGGCAAAAGCAAGCTTACTACGCGGTATTCTGGCCTGGTATGATTACACTAAAGATGAAAAAATTCTTGCAGCCGTAAAAAGAGCCGTGCAAAATACAATGGATAATTTTCCAATGGGTGCATCTCATCCGTTTTATACCAAAAATCCAAATGTTGGCGGATTATCGCACGGACTCACTTTTACTGACGTGCTCGAACAATTGTTCTACATTACCAAAGACAGAAAATACCTCAATTATGCTCTATTTTTGTACACCGATTTTTCTGAGCAGACGATTAACGAAGATGCTCAGTTTAAACGGTTGCTGGATAAAGAAGAGAAACTGTTCGGACACGGGGTTCATACTTATGAACACCTTCGCTGCCTGGCAGCCGCTTATTATGCTTCAGGCAATGAAAACCTGTTACTGGCCCTGAAAAACTTTGAAAGCAAAATAGCGACCACTACAACTGTTTCCGGTGGACCTGTGGGTGACGAATGGATTGGAAAACGTCCGGCCGACGCTACAAACAGAGGCTATGAATATTGCTCAACCCATGAAATCCTGCACAGCTACGCCAGTTTACTGGCAAAAACTGCCGATAAAAGTTATGCCGACAAAATAGAGCATCTGTTCTTTAATGCGGCCCAGGGAGCCAGACATCCGGAAAAAAGCTGTATTGCTTACCTGAAGAGCGATAACTCATACGAAATGTCCGGTGGTTTAAACGGTGATACGCATGATGCCAAACAGACCCGCTACCGGTATTCGCCGGTTCACAAAGAAGCCGCTGTATGTTGTGTACCCAATGCCGGACGCATAGCCCCATATTATGTTCAGTATATGTGGCAGAAAGATACTGACGGTTTGGTTGCCTCACTGTTAGGTCCATCTGTTTTGGAAACAAGTATAAATGAGAAAAAAGTTATCATTACACAACAGACCGACTATCCGTTTGAGAATAAAATAACATTTGCTATAAACACCCGGAACAATTTGTTTACACTTAAAATCAGAAAACCGGAATGGGCAGAAAAATTTAAGGTCAATATGCCCTTTACAGAAAAAAACGGATACATTACGATTGATAAACGCTGGCAAAACAACGACAAAGTAGTGGTTGAATTTTTGCCCGAAGTTGAACTGAAAACCGATAATAAAGGTGACTTTTACTTTCAATACGGCAGTTTATTGCTGGCCAAAGAAATTGAGGCTGTGGAAACCGTAACCAAGACCTATCCGATAAAGGGTTTTGCAGATCTTTCGTACAAGCCTGTTGATTTCACCTTGTATGAATATGTTCCGGATCAAAAGATGGTGCAAAACGGCCACTTGGAATTTGAGACCAGACTGTTCAATACCAAAACAAAACAATTGGAAATCGTTATTTTAAAGCCCTTCGGAAAAACAATCTTGCGTCAAACCACTTTTAAAAAACGACCCTAATGAAATATCGTCTGTTATTGGTTTTTATTTTACTGAACAGCCTGGTCACTTCAGCTCAGGAGGAGGTCTTTTATCATGTTTTTCAGAGAAGTTTCTTTGACTCTGACGGAGACGGTCACGGTGACATCAACGGAATTCATCAGAAACTTGATTATTTACAGGATTTGGGTGCAAATACCTTATTACTGACACCGCTGTATGTTTCCGACTTTTACCATAATTATTTTGCAACAGATTTTGAAGGAATAGACCCGAAATATGGCTCAATGGACGATTATCGTTTGTTGGTAAAAGAAGTACACCAAAGAAAAATGAAAATTTACCAGGATGTGGAAATGCAGTATGTAGCCGGAAAGCATCTCTGGTTTACCGGTTCTTATCAAAAACCGTCTTCAGGATATTCTAAATATCTGTATTATCATGATGATCAGAACGAAAAACCGTTCTGGTTTTTAAACATTCCTGAATTTACAACTTATGACAACCGTAAACAACAGATTATTGTGGTTGATATGCGTCAGGAAGCGGTAAAAGAGTACACGCAAAAAGTGCTTGAATTCTGGATGGATCCGAACGGCGACGGAAATTTTGACGACGGAGTAGATGGTTTCCGGCTTGACCACATGATGGATGATCTGGACAATGCCGGATTATTGACCAATCTTTTTAAAGACTTCTGGCACCCGCTTTTACAAAACCTTAAAAACAAAAACCCCGCACTGAAAATTATTGCCGAGCAGGCCGATTGGGCTTCTTTCGGACATGATTATTTTGCCAAAGGAAATGTAGATTATGTATTTGGCTTCCGGTTGAAATTTGCCCTTAACTCATTCCAAAAAGAAGAAATAGAAAAAGCGGCAGACAGTACTTTATTATATAACCCAATAAACAAAAACCAACTTGTATTCCTTGAAAACCATGACACCAAACGCTGGGCTTCTGAACCCGGAATGACTTTGCCAAAAGCAAAAGCAGCAACAGCCATTCAGTTACTGATTGGCGGTATTCCTTCTTTATATTACGGTCAGGAAATTGGTATGAAAGGCATTCAGCAGCAGTTTGGCATGACAGACGGCAATGATATTCCGGTTCGTGAAGCTTTTGACTGGTATGCATCCGGTGAAGGCCCCGGAATGGCACTTTGGTACCAAGATAGCGGGATATGGTGGGATAAACGCAATCAAAAAGCAAATGACGGTATCTCACTGGAAGAGCAGAAAAAAGACCCTAACTCGCTATGGAATCATTATAAAACACTTTTATCTCTCAGAAAAAAACATGAAGAATTGCGTATGGGGTCTTATGAAAAAATAACCAATTCTAACCCGGAGGTACTTTCGTTCGGGAGGAAATTTAAGCACAAATCCAAAACAATTCTGATAAACCTCTCAGATAAAGAACAACATACAACGATAGCCGGGCTGAAAAAATCAAACATTATCTTCGGCCGGATCAAAACAAAAAAAGTAACCGGAAAACTGACACTGAAACCTTATGAGGTACTCCTTTTAGAATAATTCACCGGATTCCTTTTCATAAAACGCATCTACAGAAAGATTAGGTAAACCCGATGCGTAGACCGCCAATTCATCACACCGTTCATTCTGCGGGTGGTTATTGTGTCCTTTAATCCATTTGAAATCAACTTTATGCTTGCGATAGACCTTCAGAAAACGCATCCATAAATCAGGATTTTTCTTTCCCGCAAATCCTTTCTTTTCCCATTGAAAAACCCATCTTTTTTCTACGGCATCTACCACATATTTAGAATCGGAAACTACTAAAACTGAAGTATTCGGATTTTTAAGTTTTTCTAACCCTACAATTACCGCCAATAACTCCATACGGTTGTTGGTGGTGTGCCTGAAGCCCTCGTAAAACTCCTTTTTATACGGCGAGCCCACTAACTCCATCACTACGCCATAACCGCCCGGGCCGGGATTACCTTTGGCCGCTCCGTCTGTGTAGATATGAATTTGGTGAGACATTTTTCAGGGTGATTAGGTTAAAATAAGTGGAAACCAGCCTATAAAAGTTGGTCAATCACTTCCGGAAAATACATTTGCTCCAATTGATGGACTTTCCGAGACACTTCTTCAAAGGTAGTACAATCTGCAATAGAAACAGATTTTTGAAAGATTATTCCTCCTTCGTCATAATTTTCATTTACAAAATGAATCGTAATACCGGTTTCGGATTCCCGGTTTTTTAGAACTGCTTGATGTACATGGTTGCCATACATTCCTTTTCCGCCGTATTTTGGCAACAAAGCAGGGTGAATGTTGATAATTTGATTAGGGAATTCTTTGATAATATGTTCCGGAAACTTCAACAAAAATCCGGCTAACACAATTAAGTCCGGTTTAAAAGCATTCAATCTCACCAACACATCACCACGCAAAAGTTCTTCTTTCGTAAAGGTAACACATGCTACTCCCAACCTGTTGGCTTTTTCCAAAACGTTGGCCTTGGGATTGTTTGAAAAAACAGCAACCACCGTTTTTAAAACATTGCTTTCAAAATAACGGATAATGTTTTCAGCATTGGAACCCGTTCCGGAGGCAAAAATCACGATGTTCTTCATGTTTCCTGTAATTTTTATGTCGCAAAAAAACGAATAATAAACGAGAATTTACAAGGTTTTAACCTCTATTATGAAATAAATTTTTTAAATTCGTAGTCAGATTTATTAACTAAAATGTTGTATTAAAATAAAGTTTTTTATTTTTGCCAACAATTAAACTAAAATTTAAAAAATTATGTCAGACATTGCATCAAGAGTAAAAGCGATTATCGTAGACAAATTAGGTGTTGACGAAAACGAAGTTGTAACAGAAGCAAGCTTCACAAACGATTTAGGAGCTGATTCATTAGACACTGTTGAGCTAATTATGGAGTTCGAGAAAGAATTTGATATTCAAATTCCAGATGACCAAGCTGAAAACATTGCTACTGTAGGCCAAGCTATTTCTTACATCGAAGAAGCTAAAAAATAATAACTACAAATATCCCGCTCTGTTCATACCGGGCGGGTGTTATTATTTTATTAAAAACGTAAATTATTGATTGTCATTCAATCACACACATATAGAAAAATACACCCCTGATTTTTAAAATTCAATAAATTTCAGGGTTTTTTTGTTTATATTCGTACCAATAAATTTTTGACAAAATGGAGTTAAAACGAGTAGTTGTTACCGGATTAGGTGCTTTGACACCCATAGGAAATAATATTCAGGAATACTGGAATGGTCTCATTAACGGCGTTAGCGGAGCCGCACCTATAACCTATTACGATACAGAAAAACACAAAACAAAGTTTGCCTGCGAAGTAAAAAATTTCAATGTGGAGGAATTTATTGACCGCAAAGAAGCCCGAAGAATGGACAAATTTGCCCAATACGCTATTGTTGCCAGTGATGAAGCCATTAAAGATGCCGGAATTACGGCAGATAACATAGACAAACACCGGGTTGGTGTGATCTGGGGAGCAGGAATCGGCGGATTAGAAACATTTCAGGAAGAAGTTTTATACTATGCCAAAGGAGACGGAACACCAAAGTTCAACCCGTTCTTTATACCAAAAATGATTGCCGACATCGCTCCTGCTCATATTTCGATGAAAAACGGGTTTATGGGCCCCAATTATACAACCGTTTCTGCCTGTGCTTCTTCAGCCAATGCCTTGATTGATGCATTTAACTATATCCGGTTAGGATTATGTGATGTTATTATTTCGGGAGGTTCGGAAGCCGCAGTCACTATTGCCGGAATGGGCGGATTCAACTCCATGCATGCTTTGTCAACCCGAAACGAAAGTCCGGAAACTGCTTCAAGGCCTTTTGACGCTACCCGTGACGGGTTTGTGTTGGGAGAAGGTGCCGGTGCATTGGTTTTAGAAGAATATGAACACGCTAAAGCCCGCGGAGCAAAAATTTATTGTGAAATAGGAGGCGGAGGAATGTCTTCAGATGCTTATCACTTAACCGCTCCTCACCCGGAAGGGATAGGCGTTATTGCCGTAATGCAGAACTGTTTGCGGGATGCCCGTATGAAACCGGAAGAGGTAGATCACATCAACACACACGGAACCTCAACCCCTTTGGGAGATGTAGCGGAATTAAAAGCCATTAGTGCCGTGTTTGGAGATCATGCCAAAAACATTAATATTAACTCAACCAAATCGATGACAGGTCATCTGCTCGGTGCTGCAGGCGGAATTGAAGCCATTGCATCGATCCTGGCGATCAAAAACGGAATTATTCCGCCAACCATTAATCATTCGGTTGTAGATGAAAACATCAATCCTGAGTTAAACCTTACGCTAAATAAAGCTCAGAAAAGAGACATTAAAGTTGCCATGAGCAATACGTTTGGTTTTGGTGGCCACAACGCCTGCGTTCTGTTTAAAAAAGTTGAAGCGTAATTCTCAATGAACGTTTTTAAAAAAATATTTACCCCAAATTCCCGTCCTCAAGAAGGCGGGATTTTTTTTGAGGCCATTCACAAAATACTGGGATTCAAACCCAATAATCTTGAATTTTATCAAAAAGCTTTCACCCACAGATCATCAAACAAATTAGACCCCAAAGGTAACCCGATTAATTATGAACGTTTAGAATTTCTGGGCGATGCCATGTTGAGTGCCGTCATTGCAAGTCATTTGTTTAACGAAGTACCTTCCGGAGACGAAGGTTATCTGACCAAAATGCGTTCTAAAATTGTGAGCCGGGAACACTTAAACGAGCTCGGTCGTGATTTAAACCTTATTCAATTGGTTGACAGTAAGGTTCCTTCGCAGCATTTTGGAGAAAATATTCACGGAAATATTTTTGAAGCCTTAATCGGAGCCATTTTTTTAGATAAAGGCTTTATCTATTGCGAAAAATTCATCTATAAACGAGTTATTATTCCTTATGTGGATATTGCTAAGTTAGAAGGAAAAGTGATCAGCTACAAAAGTTTAGTGATTGAATGGTGTCAAAAGGAGAAAAAACCTTTTCATTTTGATATTTTTGACGATAACGGCAACGACGGCCAACGCTACTTTGGAGTAAAACTGAGTATAGATCATAAAATTGTTGCCAAAGCCAGGGCTACTTCCAAAAAGAAGGCAGAAGAAATTGCTTCGAAACGTGCTTTTTTTGTGTTCCAAGAAAAAATGGACAAAAAATTATAGAAAGCACAAAAACTACATCGTTTTCGTTCATAAAATATCGTTAAGTTAAGAAAATCAACCTGTTTTGTGGTCTAAAAACACTATATTTACATCTTGTTTGAATATAAAATATGGCTATTCATAAATTATTCATTGATGACTTCGAAGAGGCTGATTATCAGCTGATCGCCATACACACTCCCCTGGAAAACTATCGGGTTGCCTATTTTATTAATCAAAACCTGCCGGTTTTACTGTATCGAAACAAAAAAGATATTTTAATCGGATCAGAAAAACAAAAAACCGGATTTCCGAACTTTCAATTTGAAGATCAGAAAAAAGAAATATACTGGACTCTGATAGAGAATAAAAAAGAAGTAATCCTTCCTCAAAAGAGTAACACAATTAATCTTTTTAACGAAAACCAGGAATTCAGTAACACTGTTTACTTTTTACCCGAATTCAAAAATGTTGATTTTTTTCTTAAGATTGAAGGAGATGAAAATCAAATTAACCTCGGTAAAATCACAAATAAGCTACATACTATTGACCAAATTACAACCGTTTATGCGGTTGATAAGGGTCGAATAAAATCGAAAAACAATTTAATTTTTTAAAAAACAATATGCCAATCAACAAAAAAACCAAAATTGTTGCCACATTAGGACCAGCTTGCAGCACAAAAGAAGTCATTAAAAACATGATTGATGCTGGGGTAAATGTATTCCGGATCAATTTTTCACATGCGGATTATGAAGATGTTAAAGAACGGATTAACATTATCCGCGGGCTAAATGACGAATTTGGGTACACAACGGCTATTTTAGCAGACTTACAGGGCCCCAAACTTCGTGTAGGGGTTATGAAAGAGGATGTGGTCGTGAGCAAAGGGGATATCATCACCTTTCAGACGGCAGAAGACATACCGGGCACAGCTGATCGTGTTTATATGAATTATAAAGAATTTCCAAGCGATGTAAACCCGGGAGAAAAAATTCTGTTGGACGACGGAAAATTGATCTTTGAAGCGTTGGAAACCAACGGATCTACCGAGGTTATCTGTAAAGTACTTCAGGGCGGCCCGTTAAAATCAAAAAAAGGAGTTAACCTGCCCAACACAAAAGTGTCTTTACCGGCTTTAACCAAAAAAGACATCAAAGATGCTTTATTTGCCATTGAAAACGAAGTTGACTGGATTGCTCTTTCTTTCGTGAGAACACCAAAAGATCTGGAAGAGTTGCAAGATCTGATTGCCAAACATTCTTCTTATAAAATTCCGATTGTAGCCAAAATTGAAAAACCGGAAGCTGTTGAGAACATTGATAAAATTGTTGCTTTTTGTGACGGCTTAATGGTTGCGAGGGGAGATTTAGGGGTAGAAGTTCCGGCAGAAGAAGTTCCGTTGATTCAGAAAAAACTGATTCACAGAGCCAAAACAGCCCGTATTCCGGTTATTGTTGCCACACAAATGATGGAAACAATGATTACCAGTCTAACGCCAACAAGAGCAGAAGTAAACGATGTGGCCAACTCAGTGATGGATGGTGCCGACGCCGTAATGCTTTCCGGTGAAACCTCCGTGGGTAACTATCCTGTTGAAGTAATCGAAACCATGTCCCGAATCATTCGTTCGGTAGAAGACAGCCCGCTTATTCAGGTACCGCACAATCCGCCTCACGTTCGTACAAAACGATTCATCACTAAATCGATCTGCTATCATGCTGCGATTATGGCAAACGAAATCAAAGCCAAAGCCATTTCTACACTGACAAACAGTGGTTATACGGCTTTTCAGATTTCAGCCTGGAGACCAAGTGCTCATATTCTGGTTTTTACGTCAAACAAAAGAATTCTGACCCAAATGAACCTGCTTTGGGGCGTCCGCTCATTTTACTATGACAAGTTTTCCAGTACGGATGATACGGTGGAAGACGTAAATAAAATAGCCAAGTCAAAAGGCTTTGTAGAAAAAGGAGATATGGTTATCAATTTGGCTGCCATGCCAATCGCCGAAAAAGGAATGGTAAATACGCTCCGGGTTTCGGATATTTCTTAATTTATTTTATATTTGAGCATAAAATTTTAATGTGATGAATTCAAACAATCCGTTTTTTAAAAGCAAATCGTTTAATAAACCGCAAACCATTCAGGCGGATGAAGAAGGAAACCATTCCGTAAATATTGTTTACAATGAAACGATGACTGTTACCGGAACCATTAATAAAAGCCTAATCATGCTCTTGTTACTGGTTGTAACTGCTACGCTGACCTGGACCATGACCGCTGCCGGCTATAACCCGCTGCCGTTTTTAATAGGTGGGGCTGTTGTCGGGTTGATTTTAGTGCTGGTAGCCTCTTTTAAACCGCACCTTTCCGGTTATTTGGCTCCGGGCTATGCTCTGTTCGAAGGTTTGTTTATCGGTGCCTTATCCGCTTTGTTTGAGGCCATGTATCCCGGCATTGTTATTCAAGCTGTTGGAGCAACATTCACAACCTTTTTGGTTTGTTTTATGTTGTATAAATACAAAATTGTTACGGTAACCGAAAAATTCAAATCCATCGTAATCGGAGCTACGATAACGATTGTGATTTACTACGCCATTACATGGTTATTGAGCCTGTTTACAAGCTTTCAACCGGTTCATTACGGCAATTCGCTGATGAGTATCGGAATCAGCGTTCTGGTAATCGTCGTAGCTGCCCTGAATTTGTTTTTAGATTTTGATCAAATTGAAAAAGGGGCTGAAAAACAATTGCCAAAATACATGGAATGGTTTGGTGCCATGGGCTTGATGATTACTTTAGTCTGGTTGTATGTTGAGTTTTTGAGATTACTTTCAAAAATTTCGAGCAGAGATTAAAAACAGAAATGAACAAGAGCTTTTTAAGCTCTTTTTTTATGCGACTTTTTCAAAGGCTATAAAATTTGTCAGTTCACCGGATCTGTTAAAAACCGGGAAACCTTTGATATGACATTGATAGACTGAACCGTCTTTACAATAATTGGTTATCGTTTTTTCAAATGGCATTTGGTTTTTTACCGCTAAACTTATTTCTTTGGATGTCTGTCGGCAAGTTGCCTCGCCCTGAAACATTTTTGGTGATTTTCCCAGAACTTCTTCCGGTTGGTAACCATTCATTTGAACCATATTTCTGGTGGAAAAAACAATGTTCAGGTTTGGACAGGTAACCACAACAACGGTATCCGCATCAATTGCTTTATTCAAATCAATATCGGTTTCCCACTTATTGGAACGGGCCAAAAGCTTTAAATGGTTTTGATCTGTTATGATCTGATTAAACCGGTTTAAAAAAAAACCGTATAAGTCCCATGTCACTAACGGCATCTTTTTGGTTTCTAAATTTGATTCGCGATGAAAGAACCCGTTGTCATAGTCTTTTAACTCTAGCATGATAATCTATTTTGAACCAAAATTAAATTTAATTTTTAAATGACAATTAAATGACAATGGGTTTAACGATTGTTGAAGTATTTTTAAAAACATGACCGATTGATTTTAAGCCGCCGAAAAATGCATATATTTGACTGTCATGATAAAAAAAATTACCCGCTTATGTTTGTTTTTGAGTTGTTTTACCTTGTTAGGACAAGCTTATGTTCCGCTGTTAGACACACAGAACGAATGGCATTTTACAAGCTGTTACGAAGGTTGTATTACCGATGTTTACTATACCAGCGGTGACACGCTTGTTAACAACAAAACACATAAAATTTTAGATGGTTATCATTATATTTCCAGAACATTTTTATTGCACGAAAATGTAGAAGAAAAAAAGGTTTCGCTCACAAGGATTAGCCCAAACCGGATTGATGAATATTTACTGTATGATTTTGGATTAGAAGAAGGAGATACCTTTGAGATGAAAAATCCCATTACTCCCTTTCCTGAAGAGGGCGGTTTATTTATACTTGATTCTATTCGGAATACCATAATCTGGCCCGGAACAACCCGAAAGCACTTTTATTTTTCACCCCATGAAACCAACCAAATAAGTACACAAAATGTCATTTGGGTAGAAGGTGTCGGTTCTCTCTCAATGATTAATGCCCCCGGAGGTCATCCGGACATTAATGAGGTGGGGTTACTGAATTGTTTTTTTAAAAATGCTGAACTTTTCTATTCCAACTTAACCCCGGAAGTAACCGTATGTGAACCGACTATACTTTCATTATCAGAAAACAAAGAACCCAAAGTCGTTATTTATTACCCAAAAAACAACAAATCATCCTGCTTTTTAAAAAACACCGAAAAGGTAAAAAAGGTTGAACTTTTTGACCTTAACGGAAGGAAATTGACTGATTTTCAGGTTTTCTGTCAAAACGAAATTCAGTTAGATTTAGATACTGTTTCAAATGGGGTATACAATATAATTCTCCATTATGACGAAGGAAACAAGCAACTGAAAATAATGAAAATAAATTAATCTCTTATTACTCTTCCTGTTTTAAATAAACAGCATTATCCGGGTTTCTGATCGTTTGTGTTTCATAACCCGTTTTAGAAAATTCAACATGAAAATCCTGACAATCCGGCACACACCCGCCAAAAGGACCATACATCTCCCATTTCCCTAACGAGTCAGTATATTTTATCTCCCCTGTTTCAATGCATTCATACTTTACACTGTCTAACGCAATTCCGGTAACCTTATCAAATACAATTCCGTCTCCTCCCCTTTCGCCTTCACAACTAATCAGTAAAATTGCTAATCCAAAAATCAGTACTTTTATGTTCATTTTCTTATCCTTTTTTAATCGCTTATGACATATAAATAAACGCAATATCAATATATTAATTTGAATCAATATCTGCTACTTAGTGATTATACTCCTTCACCGCTTCTACAAAAGCTTTAGCGTGATCTACGGGAATATTGGGCAAAATGCCATGACCAAGGTTTACTATATAATTATCTTTTCCGAATTCATCAATCATTTGATGCACCATTTTTTTGAGGGTTGGAATAGGGGATAATAAGCGTGACGGATCAAAATTGCCTTGTAAAGTAATTCTCCCTCCGGACAAATAGCGTGCATTTCTGGCAGAACAAGTCCAATCTACCCCTAATGCTGAGGCTTTAGATTTTGCCATGTCACTCAACGCAAACCAACATCCTTTTCCGAAAACAATTACTTTAGTGTGCGGAGCCAATGCTTCCACAATTTGATTGATATATTGCCATGAGAATTCCTGATAATCTGTTGGCGAAAGCATTCCGCCCCAGGAGTCAAAAATCTGAATGGCATTGCAGCCGGCTTTTACTTTTTCTTTTAAATATACAATCGTTGTATCCGTAATTTTCTGCAATAAGGTGTGAGCTACTATCGGGTTTGAAAAACAAAATCCTTTGGCCGTGTCAAAACTTTTAGAACCTTTCCCTTCTACAGCATAACAGAAAATGGTCCATGGTGAGCCGGCAAAACCGATCAAGGGTACTTCATCATTCAACATTTCTTTGGTTAATTTAATGGCCTCAAAAACATAACCCAACGTTTCATTTACATCCGGAACCATTACTTGGTTCACTTGTTCCGTTGAACGGATTGGGTTTGGAATAATTGGTCCTAAATTATCTTTTAACTCCACGTGAATCCCCATTGCCCGGGGTACCACCAAAATATCCGAAAACAAGATCGCCGCATCGGGTTTTACAATCCGGATAGGTTGAACGGTAATTTCAGCTGCTAATTCAGGTGTTTCGCAACGGGTAAAAAAATCATATTTATCACGTAAAGCCCTGAATTCAGGCAGGTATCTTCCGGCCTGACGCATCATCCAAACCGGTGGGCGTTCTACCGGTTCATTATTTAAAGCTTTGAGGAAAAGATCGTTTTTAAGCATATTTTTTATTGTTATTTCCCTGTTAATTTTATTCAGGTGTTGATTTATTAAAATATTTTATGGTTTGTATGATGACATTTTCAACGGTCGGCTGATTGGCTATCACTTTATGTTTTGCTGTAAGTTCTGTTGCAGTTGTTGTTCCGATGCAGAAACAGACTTCGTTTGAAATTATATTTTCTTTTAAATAACTCTGCACAGCCGATGGACTGAAAAACAAAATCCCATCAACCGGATTATTTATTTTGTGTGGCGATAAAACGGTCTTGTATACTTGCAGTTCGTTAAAAATGATATTGTTTTTTTTAAAAGCATCGGGAATGGTGTCTCTTCTTAAACTTCCGGAAAAAAAAGTAAATTTTTTATCGGAATGGTTTTTTAATAAAAAATAAACCAGATCATCAGCATAATCAAAGTTGCTTTCAACATTAAATCCGTTTTCTTCTAACAATTGCTTTGTTTTTACGCCCACACAATAGCAAACTTTTTCTTTCAGAACAATATGACTTTCATTTTCCAAAACACTTAAAACCGCATTTTGGCTGGTAAAAATCAAACAGTCAAACGTGACATCTAATCGGATTTTCTGAAATTCAATCTGAATAAAATCGGCTTCAATCAAACCAAAATCAGCCTTGAGTAAAAACTGTTTTTGATTGGGTTGAAGTTTTTTGGTAGATAGTATTGTGATTGATTTTTCCAATTTTAATCCTGACCGTCACAATAGATTGAAATATTTTTATTTTCTCCAAAAACCACCAGAATATCGTCTTCATAAATCACCGTTTCCGGTGTAGGCAATCCGATTGTTTCTTTTATAATGGATTTTTTACCGATTAAATTTGTTTTTTCTTTTTTCCGGATGATGGTTACCAAATTGAGGTGGTATTTGTCAATTGTATTTAATTCCAATAGTGTTTTCCCGTGAAATTCCGGCTTTGATTTTACTTCTGAAATGGTATAATTATTGTCTAATTGATAATTTTCCAGTGTGGTTTTAAAATTAATCTGTTTTGTTAACCGGTCTGCACTTTCCTGTTCGGGATGAATAATACTGTAAATCCCCATTGCTTCCAACACCGTATCGTGAATGGGCGACAAAGCCCGGCTGATGATTTTTACATTAGACAGTTTTTTGATGATAGCCGTGGTAATAATTGCTGCTCCTTCGTTTTCTCCAATAGCAACCACAATTTTATCGGCATCCTTTAACGGCAAAGCTTCATAGGCCAATTCATTGGTTGAATCCATGCAAATGGCATGTGAAATCTTGTCTTTAATCAAGTTGACTTTATCCATTTGTTTGTCAACCCCAATCACTTCATTTCCGGTTTCTGTCAAACTCAAAGCTAACGACATCCCGAAATTTCCCAATCCAAAAATGATGATTTTCATTTTATTGATTTTTAGTTAATTAAAATATTTTCTTTCGGATACTCATAAAACTGGTGATTAATTTGACGAAGCATTCCAATCATTAAATTGAGCATTCCGATTCTTCCTATAAACATGGTAGCAATCAGAACATACTTGCTGGGTTCGGTTAAGGTTGGGGTAAAACTCAGCGATAATCCTACTGTACTATATGCCGAAAAGCACTCAAAGACCACCGAAAGCAAATCGGTTCCTTTGGGCTCAAAAATCAATAATGCTAAGATAGCAAAACCAATTACAATCAGTGAAATACACAAAATAGCAAACGCCCGTGAGGTAGATTCACTGGAAATTCTTCTTCCCAGAATCTGTATCCTTGATTTCCCTCTGGCAATACTGAAAATATTGAGTGTTGCCAAAGCAAATGTACTGGTTTTGATACCTCCTCCCGTAGAAGCCGGTGAAGCCCCTATCCACATTAAAAAAATAATAAACAGCAGCGTCGGAACAGTGAATTCATTGAAATCCAAGGTGTTAAATCCAGCTGTTCTGGGTGTTACCGCATTAAAAGCCGTGGTCGTTATTTTTCCGAACCATGTATGATGATTGTTCAGCGTATGGTTATATTCGGATATCCACAAAAAAACAAATCCGCCGACAAGCAGGATTCCTGTAGTGTAAAGAACAATCTTGGAATTCAACGTCATGACACTTATCTGTTTGTGGATTCTTTTCCGGTCAAAAAATTCCAAAACATAGGTTTTTAAATACTGATAAAAGTTAAAAATAATATTGTATCCCAATCCCCCAAAAACAATCAGTATAATTATAACCCATTGCATGAAATAATTAAACTTAAGGTAACTTTCTCCCAATCCTGCTGTTAGAGTTGAAAATCCGGCATTACAAAACGCAGAAATAGCGTGGAAAACGGAAAAAAAGACTTTGTCTTCTATCTCCGGATTGTCGATGACAGACGAATAAATGAATAAGGCACCGATCAGTTCTACACTGAGGGTAAAAATGACCACATTCAAAGCCGTCTTTAAAACATCTTTCAACGTATCCTGAGCAATAAAATCCCGCACGTTCAAACCCTCTTTAAACGAAGAGCTTCCGCGAAAGAAAAAAGCAAAAAACGATGTAAATGTCAGAATTCCCAATCCGCCGATTTGAATTAAACTGATAATTATGGTTTGTCCGATGGTTGTAAAGTCTTTGGCAGTATCTACTACAATCAGTCCGGTAACACAAACAGCACTCGTAGAAGTAAACAAAGCATCGGTAAAAGAAATTCCGTTAGTGGTGGCATTAGGCAGCATCAACAAAAACGATCCGATAATGATTATTGCAAAAAAGCTACCTACAAAAACAATGGCCGGATTATAATATACTTCATAAACATACCGAACCAAAATCATTAATCGGATAATAAAATAAAAAATCAGTCCGGCTTCAAGTATTGGTCTGATTTTACGCAATACATCTAAATAATGCAAATGGGTATTTAAAATTGAAATAATCAAAGAAACAAATAACAAAACACCAATAATCATGGAGTTGACCAACGCTACTTTTTTTCTTCCTGATGTTTTATAATAAAAATATTTAAAAACATTGAACGCTAATAAGGCAATGGCGATCAGAACTAAACCAATAAGTTTTGGCGTATGATATTCTTCATGAATACTGTAACCAAAATCAAAAATGATGTAGGTCAATACAATAAGATCAAAAAACCGGTATATTATCTTAAGTATTGAATCTTTTTCCATAAAACTGTTTTTAGTGCTTCGGATTCAATGCCGCTTTTATACTAAGCATCAATTCATAACCACCTCTCTCTAAAATTTCAGTAGCACAAAGTTCGCCAAAATTTTGATACAAAGTTATACTTCCCGTTTTTTCTGTTTCCAGTTTAACTTTACCATCTAAGGAAAAGAGAGCTCCGTTCAGGGTAATCGAACCGTTTTTTATGTTGGCTAATGCCCCAATGGGTGCAGTACAACCGCCTTCTAAGACTTTCAAAAATTGCCTCTCCACAAAGGTGCAGATTTCCGTTTCCCTATGGTTTAGTTCCGCTAAGGCTTCGATCGAAAAAAAATCATTTTCCATTGCCACCACCATCATTGCTCCTTGAGCAGGTGCCGGAATCATCCAATCAAGGTTCATAAACGTTGCCGGTTTTAAATTGATCCGTTCTAAACCGGCTGCGGCAAAAACAGCTCCATCCCAGTTATTATCCTGTAATTTATGCATTCTTGAGTTAACATTTCCGCGTAAATCTTCCACTTGATGAGCCGGATATCTGTTCAGCCATTGTGCTTTTCTTCGTAAACTTCCCGTGGCTATGGTTCCGGAATTCTCCAAAAAAGACAAATCACCTTTGTGAACCAGGATGTCTAACGTAGAAGCACGTTCTAAAACAGCTGCCTGCACAATTCCTTTGGGTAAAGCCGTAGGAACATCTTTCATCGAATGAACCGCAATATCTATTTCACCTTTGAGCATGGCAATATCCAGGGTTTTCGTAAAGATACCGGTGATTCCCAATTCATAAAGCGGTTTATCCAATATAATATCGCCGGTAGATTTTACGGAAATAATCTTAGTTGAATAACCTAAATCGTTTAATTTTTTTTCTACGGTAGAAGCCTGCCAAAGTGCGAGTTCACTGTCACGGGTTCCGATTCGGATGATTTTACTCATTTTACGGCCGTTTCAATTTGAAAAATTTTCTCAATCCATTCAATGCTTTCATCCACCATCGTGTTATCGTCTTTTAAATGATTGGCAAAATGGGTTGTGATTTTTTGAATGATCCGATTACTGATGATTTCAGCCTGTTCCTGATCAAAATTGGATATTTTTTTACGTTGAAAATCTAACTCGCCTTCTTTAATTGCATTTAATTTTTCTTTTAACGCATGAATAGTGGGAGCAAATTTTCGGGCTTTCATCCAGGCAATAAATTCTGATTTTACCTCATCAATTATGGCTTCGGCTGCCGGAATATGTAGTTTTCTTTTTTCTAATGTATCGTCGGTTAATTGCGACAGATAATCCATGTGAACCAACGACACATTTTCTAATGATTTTACATTTTCATTCACATTTTTAGGAATGGACAGATCTAAAATTAAAAGTGGTTTTTTCAGGTTCAAAATATCTTTGTCGATAGTAGGATTTTGTGCCCCTGTAGCCACAACCAAAACATCAGCTTTTTGAATCTCTATTGGCAGCTCCGTGTAATCTTTTACAATTAAATTGAATTTTCCGGCAATTTTTTCAGCTTTATCTTTGGTTCTGTTAACCAGAACAATATGATCATTTTTAGTATGCTTCACCAGATTTTCACAAGTGTTTCGGCCAATTTTTCCGGTTCCGAAAAGCAAAATATTTTTTTGAGAAACAGCTTCCACGTTATTTAAAATATACTGAACCGAAGCAAAAGCTACTGAAGTGGCTCCTGAGCTGATTTCAGTTTCATTTTTAATGCGTTTACTGGCTTGAATCACCGCATTAATCAAACGTTCTAAAAATGAATTTGCCAACCCGAAAGATTTACTCTCCGCAAAACTGTTTTTGATTTGGCTAATGATTTCAAAATCACCTAAAATCTGGCTGTCTAATCCTGTTCCTACACGGAACATGTGTGAAATTGCCTCCTGGTTTTTATAAACATAGGCTACTCGCTGAAATTCTTCTACAGTGCCCACGCTATTCTCACACATCAGTTTGATTAATTGATACGGATGTTGGGCAAAACCGTATATTTCTGTCCTGTTACAGGTAGATGTAACAATTAAACTATCAATACCCTCTGTTTTGGCCTGACGCAAAACATTGGTTTTCGCTTTTTCATCTAAACTGAATTTTCCCCGAATCTCCGCATCTGCTTTTCTGTAACTCAATCCAACGGCATAAAACGTTTGATGCTTAGACAAGTTTAAATTTTCCATAAATATACTTTTCCTAAAAAGTTCAACAAAATTATTATTATCTACTCTATAAAAGTATCGCTCAAAGTTCTTTTTGTATCGCTTGAAGATATTCGAATCCAAAAAATGTTTGTCAACGTATTTTCTTTTATATTTGTAGCAATTACAAGACTTTTAAAATTATTTGTTTAGAATTATTCTAAATAAACAAAATAAAAGTCCTCCAGGGTATATACGAAAAAATGTCGCTATGGGTTCTCAGGAAGAAATAAAAATTGAAGATGACTTTATCCTGATACGGTTCCAAAACGATTCCGATGAGGTGATTCGTTTTGAAAGACAAGTGTCTACGGGATTAATACAGTTTCATTTTGGATTAAAAGGAAAGGCAAAATTTATTTTTAACCAGGGTAATTATGCGTTAGAAATGAAAGAAGAAAAATCACTCCTGTTATATAATCCGCAAAAGGAATTGCCGGTGCATCTTGAAATTGCACCACAATCCTGGATGATTTCCGTATTGGTTTCAATCAGAAAATTTCACACCTTATTTTCAACTGAAGCGGAATACATTCCGTTTCTGAGTGACGATAACCGGGAGAAAAAGTATTATGCGGAGGAAAACATCAGTCCGTCGATGGCCATCGTGTTAAATCAGATTTTTCACTACAACCTCAATGCCTCCATAAAAAATCTTTATTACAAAGGCAAAGGTTATGAGCTTTTAAGTTTGTACTTTAACCGCAATGAAGACCCCAATGCTGAGCATTGTCCGTTTTTGATTGACGAAGAAAATGTTTTGAAAATAAAAAAAGCAAAGGAAATCATAATTACCAACATGGCGGAGCCTCCGGGTTTGCAAGCATTAGCAGATCAAGTTGGGTTAAATTTAAAAAAACTGAAAATAGGGTTCAAACAAATTTACGGGGATAGTGTTTACAGCTTTTTGTTTGATTATAAAATGGAATATGCCCGAAAATTGTTAGACAGCGGAACCTATAATGTAAATGAAGTAGGGGTACAAATTGGTTACAGTACGGCTTCGCATTTTATAGCTGCTTTCAAAAAGAAATTTGGAACCACTCCGAAAAAATATTTAATGTCATTGTCTAGTTAAAAATAAATTGCTGTATAAAAAATGAAAAAAGGAGTATTATTAGTCAACTTAGGTTCACCCGAAAGCCCAACCCCAAAAGATGTCAAGCCCTATTTAGACGAATTTTTGATGGATAAATATGTGATTGATGTTCCTTTTCTATTGAGAGCATTGATTGTTCGTGGAATAATTTTGCAAACCCGACCCCAAAAATCGGCCGAAGCCTACAAAAGAATTTGGTGGGATGAAGGTTCACCGCTTATTGTTTTATCCAAACGTATGCATAAAAAAGTGCAGGTCAACACGAGTATTCCCGTGAGTTTAGCCATGCGATACGGCAAACCAAGCATCGAATCGGGCTTGCAGGAATTGCATGATCAAGGAGTGACCGAAGTGATGCTTTTTCCTTTGTATCCGCAACATGCCATGGCTTCTACCGTGACGATTTTAGTTTTGGCAGAAGAAATTCGCAAAAAGAAATTCCCAACTATGAATTTTACGATTCTTCCGGCATTTTACAACCAAAAAGACTATATCCGCGATTTATCCAATTCCATCAAAAAACATTTGGAAGGTTTTGAATACGATCATTTATTGTTTTCCTATCACGGTATTCCGGAACGCCATATCCGTAAAACCGACATAACCAAAAGCCACTGTAAAATTGATGGTTCATGCTGCCATACTCCCTCACCCGCTCATGAATTTTGTTACCGTCACCAATGTTATGAAACGACCAGACAAGTTGTTGAATTTTTAGGCATTCCGGAAGGAAAATACAGCCAGACCTTTCAGTCCCGTCTGGCCGGAGACAAATGGCTCATGCCTTATACCGACGTGGAAATCAACAAAATGCCGGAAAAAGGAATTAAAAAATTAGCGGTGGTAACACCTGCTTTCGTGTCTGACTGTCTCGAAACGCTGGAAGAAATTGCCATGGAAGCCAACCATCAGTTTAAAGAACATGGCGGTGAAGAATTTTTGGCTGTTCCGTGTTTAAACGACGACGATGACTGGTGCAAAACCCTCAGCCGATGGATTGACCAATGGGCTTTTGCCGAAACAGAAACTGCAAAATAATGACACAATCTTCAGGAGCTTTAGGCACAGATGACATCAAACAACTGTTGATTAAACAAGCTGTTCCGGCCTCTATCGGCATTTTATTTATGTCGGTCAACATATTAGTTGATACTATTTTTGTAGGACAATGGATCGGCTCCATGGCTATTGCTGCTGTTACCGTTGTTTTACCGATTACGTTTTTAATTTCATCCTTGGGAATGGCCATTGGAATTGGCGGAAGCTCCATTATTTCAAGAGCATTGGGAGCAAGAGATAAAGAAAAAGCCTTTAGAACATTTGGCAATCAAATTATGATGACTTTAGTCTTGGCTGTCTTTTTTGTTGTAATTGGCTTTTTGTTTTCCGATGAAATTTTACTGCTTTTTGGAGCCAATGGTGAAATTATGGAACCGGCCAAAGCATTTTTTTTTCCCGTTTTAATCGGAGTTCCTTTTTTAGCTCTTTGCATGATGGGGAACAACGTTATCCGGGCCGAAGGAAAAGCAAAATTTGCCATGATGGCTATGATTATTCCGGCCTTTGGAAATATTTTTCTCGATATTATTTTTATAAAATTCATGAATATGGGAATGTTCGGAGCGGCATTAGCCACAACTATTTCCTATTTTATGTGCTTTGTGTTTATCCTGTGGTTTTTCATCAGAAAAAGTGAATTAAAACCATCATTATATCACTATAGATTTGATTTATCCATCGTAAAAGAAATTTCTTCACTTGGACTGGTAACCTTTTCACGGCAAGGTGTAGTGAGTATTTTGGCCATCATTATCAACCATACGCTATTTATGTATGGCGGAGAACATTCGGTTATTGTATATGGAATCATCAGCAGAATGCTGATGTTTGCCTTGTTTCCTATTTTGGGAATTACGCACGGATTCCTGCCGATTGCCGGATACAACTACGGAGCAGAAAACTACAATCGCGTAAAGGAAACCATTTCTATTTCGATAAAATATGCTGCCGTACTGGCAACATTTATATTTATCCTCATTCTAATTTTTGCCAAACCCATCGTTTCGGTTTTTACCAAAGATGTTGATGTGATTGCCGAAACACCGGATGCATTGCGATGGGTTTTTGCCGCCACCCCCATCATTGCCTTACAACTCATCGGAGCTGCTTATTTTCAGGCCGCAGGAAAAGCCATTCCGGCTTTATTGCTCACTTTATCAAAACAAGGATTTTTTCTGATTCCGTTGGTGCTCATTTTGCCAAATTATTTTGGTATTTTTGGGGTATGGGTAGCTTTTCCGATTGCAGATATTTTATCTACACTAATCACGGCCTACTTTTTGCGGAAAGAAATGACGACTAAACTGATTGAAAAACCGGATGGAATTTTATAACTACATCAAAGCCTTACACCTCATCTTTGTGATTACCTGGTTTGCGGGGCTGTTCTATATTGTTCGGTTGTTTGTATATCAGGCAGAAGCCAAAGAAAAACCTGAGCCGGAACAAAGCATTTTAATTAAGCAATACCAGTTGATGCAATACCGTTTGTGGTATATTATCACTTGGCCAAGTGCTGTTTTAGCCAGTATTTTTGCTTTTTGGCTGTTACATCTGATTCCTGCCTGGTTAGAACAGGATTGGATGTTGGTTAAATTAGGTTTTGTGGTTTTACTGTATGCGTATCACATCAAATGTCATTTGATTTTTAAACAATTACAAAAGAATGAAGTTAAAAACAGTTCTAATTTTTTCAGGTTATGGAACGAGGGGGCTACATTAATTTTGTTTGCCGTTGTTTTTTTAGTGATTTTAAAAAATGCCATCAATTGGATATATGGTGTAATCGGAATTTTTGTTTTTTCGATCCTGATTATGATTGGTTTTAAAATGTATAAACGAATTCGAGAAAAAAACCAGTGAGTTTATCAAAAAAAATAAGTAAACTTTCACTTCGGGTCAGAATTTTCATTTCCATGATTTTTCTCACTGTAATCTCCTCTATATTAATTGCCTCTGTTTCGATCTTCCAGTTCAGAAATGAAGCAAAAGAATACCATCAGGAAAGACTTGAACGAAAAGAAACTGCGATCAAAGAAAACATCAATTATATTTTAAAGAACACAACCTATCCGTTAACAACAGAAAATATACCGCTGATTTTTTCCGAAAGGGATAAAATTCACGAGCTTTCTGATATTCATGCCCTGGAAATCAATTTTTATGACCTGAACGGAAAGCTTTTAAAATCATCCAAATCATCGTTTGCGGTTGATGACGAACCAAAGTCGATTCCGGATTATATTGTAAGACTTGTCCAGTCAAGCATGGATAAAAGGTATGTGGAAGTAAATGAAATTAACGGTGTTAAAAACCTTTCTTCCTACAGTGAAATCAAAGATTTACAATTTAAACCATTAGCCATTTTAAACCTTCCCTATATTGAAGACGACGGTTATTACGAACGTGAGCTGCGTAAGTTCATGATTCGTTTCGGGCAAGTATATTCTTTCATGCTTTTGCTTTCCGGTGTTCTGGCTTATGTGCTGTCGAGTTTTATTACCAAATCAATTAAAACCATTTCCGACAAGATTACGGAAACGCAACTGACCAAAAAGAATGAAAAAATTGAATTAGAGGCCAGTAGCCGGGAAATAAAGCTTCTGGTTGATGCTTACAACAATATGGTTGACAAATTGGAGGAGAGTGCCATAAAACTGGCTCAGGGTGAACGGGAGCAAGCCTGGCGGGAAATGGCCAAGCAAGTAGCTCACGAAGTAAAAAATCCACTTACGCCTATGCGGTTGACCGTTCAGAGTTTTCAGCGTAAATTTGACGGAAATGATCCAAATATAAAACAAAAATTAGATGATTACACCAAAACCTTATTACAACAAATTGACACCATGAGTTCAGTAGCCAATGCTTTTTCTAATTTTGCTTCGATGCCCGCACAGCAAAACGAACGGATCAATATTGTAGAGGTAGTTCAATTAGGGCTGGAAATCTTTAACGAAAATTACATTCAGTTTGAATCAACAAAAAAAGAAATTTATGTGGTCATGGACAGAACCCAACTTATCCGTATCATTACAAATTTAGTAAAAAATGCTATACAGGCCGTTTCTGAAAACAACCCTGATCCGTATGTACTGGTATCGGTTTCTGAAGAAAACAAGGTGGTCAGGATTGTTGTGAAAGATAACGGCATTGGAATTCCAGAAGAATACAAAAACCACATTTTTGAACCTAAATTCACTACTAAATCAAGCGGAATGGGTCTCGGATTGGGCATCATTAAAAAAATCATCGAAAATTATAACGGAACCATTACTTTTGAATCACGACAAAACACAGGAACCGCTTTTACAGTAACACTACCCGTGAACACGAACGAACAAAAAACATAAATCATGAATTACGAAAATATTTTAGTTGAAAAAGAAAACGGAATTGCGTTGGTCACCATCAACCGTCCTGCCAAATTAAATGCACTGAACAAAGCGACTATCGAAGAACTTCATCACGCTTTTGATACCGAAAACCAAGACAAATCAACCCGAGTCATTATCATCACCGGAAGTGGAGAAAAAGCATTCGTAGCAGGAGCTGATATTTCGGAGTTTGCTCATTTTTCGGTAGAAGAAGGCGGAAAATTAGCCGCCAAAGGACAAGAGCTATTGTTTGATTTTGTTGAAAATTTAACCACCCCTGTTATTGCGGCCGTAAACGGTTTTGCTCTTGGCGGCGGATTAGAATTAGCTATGGCTGCTCATTTCAGAATAGCCTCTGAAAATGCCAAAATGGGCTTGCCGGAAGTTACTTTGGGGGTTATTCCGGGTTATGGCGGAACACAGCGTTTACCTCAACTCGTTGGAAAAGGACGGGCTATGGAAATGATCATGAGTGCTGCTATGATTGACGCCGAAACCGCTAAGAATCACGGTTTGGTAAACCACGTGGTTCCACAAACAGAACTGATTGAATTTACAAAAGGGATTGCTTTAAAAATCGCTAAAAATTCTCCTGTTGCAATTGCAAAGGCAATCGAATCGGTAAATGCTAATTATAAAGACGGTGTAAATGGGTATGACATTGAAATTAAAAACTTTGGAAAATCATTTGGAACAGCCGATTTTAAAGAAGGTACAACGGCCTTTTTAGAGAAAAGAAAAGCGGAGTTTAAAGGGGAATAGTTATTTTTCTCCTTCCCATTCGGCATAAAATTGGCTCAAAAATGTTTCCATAAATCGGTGACGTTCTTGAGCTAATTTTTTTCCTCTTTCAGTATTCATCTTATCTTTCAGAAGAAGCAATTTCTCATAAAAATGATTCAAAGTAGGCGAATCACTTTTTTTGTATTCTTCTTTAGTCATGTTCAGTTTTGGAGAAATAGTTGGATTGTACAATGCCCGGTTTTTAAATCCGCCATAATTAAAAGCTCTTGCAACTCCAATAGCTCCCAACGCATCCAATCGATCGGCATCTTGTACAATTTCTAATTCTTTGGATGAAAATGTTCTCTCAAAATTTCCGCCTTTAAACGAAATATTTCTGATGATTTGAATAACATGCTCAATGATTTCTTCCGGGACATTTTCACTTTCTAAAAATGTTCTGGCTGTTTTGGGACCAATTTCTTCGTCGCCGTCATGAAATTTAGCGTCTGCAATATCATGTAATAATGCACTTACTTTTACCACTGTAAGGTCACACGTTTCCTCCTGAGCAATCAAAACCGCATTCTTATATACCCGTTCGATATGAAACCAATCATGACCGCCTTCAGCATCCTGAAGTTGTTGTTTTACAAAAAGAATCGTGTGATCAATCAAAGACATCTAATCTGTTTTTTTGGAATTCAATAAAACATCGACTTCTAAGTTTTTATACGCATGCATTGTACTTAAAGCAAAAGCCGCAGCCGCAGCACTAAAGACAGAATAATCAAATGCTCCTTTTATTCCGGTAGAAAAACTCATTGATAAGGCAAAAAGCAAAAGTAAAAATCCGCTTAATTTGGCAAAAAACTCCGTTTTAAAACCAATAATCAAACAAAAGGCAAATATGATTTCTAAAATTGTTGCCGTCAACCCGGCGATTGAAATTGTACTTTCAGGCAACCACGGATTTATCAATTGGGTATAACTCAAAAAACTCTCCCAATTGCCCCAAACTGAAATTTCTTTACCCCAAAAACCAAATCTGTCTCCCACAGCAGATAAAAAACTTAGTGCAATGGCTAACCTCAAAAAAAGCTTAATGATTTTCATGTTTTATTTTACTAAAGCCGGTTCCACCCATTTAAACACATGACCGGTTTCCGGAATAACTAATCGCTCTGAAATTTTAGCCATTCTGGCAGGAAGTTTCATCAGATAATCACGGGCTTTTTCTGCTTCATCGGTTAAACCGTTAATTTTATCAATATTCCATTTTTCGATTAGTTTTTGAAGAATATCAACATAGTCATTGGCGGTATAAACACCAATCCGTTGGGCAGAATCGGAGAATTGTTCAAAAGCAGAGCTGATTTTCTGGCCCGATTCACGCAGAAAATGAGCGGGCATTACAATTTTTTGTTTCATCATATACTGAAACGCCAACATCATCTCGCTCGGATCTACTTTAAAAATCTGATTGATAAATTCACTGTAGGCGTGATGATGACGCATTTCGTCACCGGCAATAAGCTTACACATTTTGGATAACTTCTTATCACCGAATTTTTTGGCCATTTGCGAAACCCGGTTGTGCGAAATATAGGTCGCTAATTCCTGAAAACTGGTATAAACAAAGTTTTTATACGGATCTTTTCCGGTACCGATGTCAAAACCATCATTAATCAAATGCTGGGTTGTCATCTCTATTTCACGCATGTTTACCCGCCCGGATAAATAAAGGTATTTGTTCAATACATCTCCATGACGGTTTTCTTCGCCGGTCCAGTGCTTTACCCATTTAGACCAACCGTTTCTGCCTTCGCTATCAACACCTTCCACTTCGGTTAACCACGATTCGTAAGTTGGCAGAGCTTCTTCAGTAATGGTATCACCCACCAAAACCACCCAAAAGTCATACGGGAATTCTTTGGCTATTTCACGCAGTTCCGTAACATCTTCAAAAAAGGTTTCTTTTTCAGAGTCCGGCAATAAATCAGACGGTTGCCAGATTTTTTCCACAGGGATCAAAAAGTCGTTCATAAAAGTATCCACCTTTTTTTCCAACAATTGCATAACTTCTAAACGAATGTTTTTTATCGACATAATTTTAATTTTTTATTCCGCTAACCACGGCATTTTCAGTACGTTGCATCACCTCTTCAAATGGAATCCCTTTAACCGGAAAAGGCTCTTGAACAGTAAAAGTCAATCGATTTCCCAACCCCATGGGAAACGAACCGAAGCGAACCATTTTCCAGGAATTATTAATCGAAACAGGTACAATATATGCCGAAGGAGCATATTTGCATAAAATCTTCAGTCCGTTTTCCGAAAACTTTTTCGGAACACCTGTTTTGCTCCGGGTTCCTTCCGGAAAAATAACCGTGGAACGATTATTTTTTTCAATATATTCTGCCATCTGTTTAATAACAGGCAATGCTTGTTTAGGATCTTTCCGGTCTATTAAAACGGAACCACCATGCCTTAAATTGTATGAAACACTCGGAATTCCCTTTCCCAGTTCTTTTTTACTGATGAATTTCGGATGCCATCGTCGCATAAACCAGATAATGGGAGGAATATCATATAAGCTCTGGTGATTCGCCACAATAATCAACGGAACACCCTGTGGCAGTTTTTCACGGCCCTGAAAGTCATATGTTGTCCCGAGAATATGTGTACTCCTGACCAGAAAAAAATTCAAATAATCAACACTCTTTTTGTGTGCCTGATAACCAAAAACATTAAAACAAATCCATTGTACAGGATGAAAAACACAAAGAAACAACCCAAAAGTAAGGTAATAAACTAAAGAAATCGGATATGATATAAGTTTGTGCATCGCATTTTCGGAATGATTGCAAAAGTATGAAATCGAATCCACTTCACTGTTTTCTTTTTGTGGAAAAATAATTTATTAACACAACAAAAAAAAAAGTACTTTTACCGAAACAATTGTATAAAGTAAAGCCAAATATTATGAGTTCAGAAAAAGAAGCCAAATTAAAAGCCCTGCAATTAACGTTAGACAAACTTGATAAAACCTACGGAAAAGGCACTGTAATGAAAATGGGCGACAAAGCCATTGAAGAAGTCGAAACGATTTCTTCAGGCTCGTTGGGTCTCGACCTGGCATTAGGTGTAAACGGTTATCCGAAAGGCAGAATTATAGAGATATACGGCCCGGAATCTTCGGGAAAAACTACTTTAACCCTTCATGCAATAGCTGAAGCTCAAAAAGCCGGCGGAATTGCGGCCTTTATTGATGCTGAACATGCTTTTGACCGTCATTATGCCGAAAAATTAGGGGTTGACATTGAAAATTTAATCATTTCGCAACCCGATAACGGGGAACAAGCCTTGGAAATTGCTGAAAACTTGATCCGCTCCGGTGCCATTGATATTGTTGTTATTGACTCCGTTGCCGCTTTAACACCTAAAAGTGAAATTGAAGGTGAAATGGGAGACTCTAAAATGGGATTACACGCCCGTTTGATGTCGCAGGCATTGAGAAAGCTTACGGCTACCATCAGCAAAACCCATTGTACCGTGTTTTTCATTAACCAATTGCGTGAAAAAATCGGCGTAATGTTCGGCAATCCGGAAACAACCACGGGTGGAAATGCATTGAAATTCTACGCTTCTGTTCGATTAGACATCAGAAGGTCTTCTCAGATTAAAGACGGCGAAAATGTAATCGGTAACCGAACCAAAGTAAAAGTGGTTAAAAACAAAGTTGCTCCTCCGTTCAAAACAGCCGAGTTTGATATTATGTACGGCGAAGGTGTTTCTAAAACCGGTGAAATTCTTGATTTAGCCGTTGAGTTCGAGATCATCAAAAAAGCAGGATCATGGTTCAGCTATGGCGAAACAAAACTCGGACAAGGCCGTGATGCTGTAAAAGCACTGATTAAAGATAATCCGGAATTAGCAGATGAACTGGAAGAAAGAATCAAAGAAAAAATCAAAGAAGCCGAATAAAAACTAAAACCCGATTTTTTCGGGTTTTTTTGTGTCTGAAACGCAACCTTTTTAATTTTACGTCATCTACTGTTTATAATATTAATTTACATGAAAAAGATTGCCTTATTATTTTTATTAACCATCAGCCTAGTCTCCTGTTCTCTTGATGATGATCATGGTCCAAACTATTATTATGAAGTTCTTCCGGTAGATAGTTTTACCGTTCCGGACACATTTGATTTTGGAAACACCTATCAAATTAAGTTATTCTTTAAATATCCGACAACCTGTCACTCATACGCAGGTATTTATTTTGACCGTTATTTAAACGAACGCGTATTTGCCATTCAAAGTCTGGTTGTTAACGGAAATTGTGTCCCGTATGAAGAAAATGAAAACGAACCTTGGGAAGTTAGTGTAAATTTTCAAGTTATTAATACTGAAACCTACTTGTTTAAATTTTATAAAGGAAAAGATGAAGAAGGAAATAATATTTTTGAAGAGGTAGAAATTCCGGTAAGAAATTAATTTAAAAAAAGAGAACCATAGCCGGTGAGTTTAGAATTACTCATACATGAATGCAAAAGCAACAATACTAAGGCACAAGAACAATTATTCAGATTATTATCTCCTAAATTGTTCGCTGTGTGCATTAAGTATTCCAAAAATTATGCCGAAGCTCAAGACAATTTACAGGATGGGTTTTTAATTATTTTTGATAAAATTCATCAATTTGATTTTAAAGGGTCTTTTGAAGGATGGACAAAAAGAGTAATGATTAACAACATCCTGCAGAAATACAGAACTCAGGGCGTTTTTGAAATTGTTTCGGAAAATTATCCTGATGTGGTTGATGTGGAAGTGGATGAAGAAACCGTATCCATGGAATTTTTGATAAAAATAATTCAGGAATTACCCGACAAATATCGTTTAGTCTTCAATTTGTATGTTTTAGACAATTATTCGCATAAGGAAATATCAGCCATGCTTAATATTTCAGAGGGAACATCCAAATCAAATCTATCCAGGGCAAGGGCGATTTTGAAAGAAAAAATAGAACACAAGGCATCTAATGAAATACATGAAGCCAAATGAAAGATAAAAAGAATTTAGACCGATTGTTTCAAGAACAATTCAAGGATTTTGAAGAAATTCCGCCCGAAATTGTCTGGAACAACATCGAAGCAGAACTAACCCAAAAGAAAAAAAGAAGAGTTATACCCCTTTGGTATAAGCTTTCGGGTGTAGCAGCATTATTGGTTTTTGGATTTTTGGGAACGCAGGCTCTCTTAAATCATCAGTCAAAAATTGAAACAACGAATCCGATTGTAAATGAAGAAACGGCAAATCCTTCAGTGAATGAAAATCGTGTTGTTGAATCAAATGACAAGAGCACTACGGATCAACAGAATACCTCTGACGGAGGTTTGAATAAAAATAATTCGGTCAATGAGAAACCTTTTTCAACTGGTAGAGCCGTTGCTAATGAAAATTCAAACCCTGAAAAACCATCACAAAAAGAAGTTCAAAACAATGTAACAAGTAAAAAAGAGCCCACAGAATTGGTCGCAAACTCTTCAGAAAAAGGGGAGATTAAAAGCAAGCTGAATAAAAATAACGATTCCGGATTGGTTAATAATTCAACTAAGCAGAAGACAAAAACAAATTTTGAAACAGAAACAGCTATTGCGGGTTCTAACAACCAGAAAACGAACGATAAAACAAATTCAGAAAAAAACAAATCCGGCATTACGCTTGAAAACAGCATCATTAAAAATGATCAACAATTTGTATTAGAAGATTTTTCGTCTAAAACAACCGATAAAAATAAAATCGATTCTGTCGCTGTTGCAACGCTAATTGCAACAAACGAAGAATTGAATACGTTGGGAGAATTGCTAAAAGAAAAAGAAAAAGATCAAAAACCTAAAGTTGAACCTAAAGAGAACAAATGGCAGATTACCTCAAATATCGCCCCCGTTTATTTAGGTTCATCTTCCAACGGTTCTCCGATTGATGAACAGTTTGCAAACAATTCCAAAGACTATCAAAACACCCTGAGTTACGGAATCGGACTAAACTATGACATTAACAAACGAGTAACGCTCAGAACGGGTCTGAACAGAGTAAACTTTGAATACCTGACAAACGGTATTGAGTTTTTTGCAGGGTTGGAAGGAAGAGAAACAGCCGGCCTAAGTTCTTTTAGCTCGTCTAATGAGTCCGTCATTATTGTACAAAACATCAGTAATGACCAAACGATGAACTGGAAAAAAAACGGCTCAATTGAACAACGAATGGATTATTTTGAAATTCCGCTCGAATTATCCTATAAAATTATTAACAAAAAATTCAGTCTTGATGTTATTGGCGGGTTCAGCACACTGTTGCTCAATGACAATGGTTTAATGGTCGTTTCCGAAGGGTTGTCTATCGAATTGGAAAAGGCCAACAACCTGAATCCTGTTCACTTTAGCAGTAATGTTGGGCTTGGTTTCCGTTATCGTTTCTGGAAATCGTTTCAGGCAAATTTTGAACCTACATTCAAATATCAGTTTAATACATTCAGCAGTAATGACGGAGGATTTAAACCTTATTTTATAGGATTGTACTCCGGTATAAGCTACCGGTTTTAATAAATAAGCTTTAGTTGGTTTGGCTTATATGTTTTAGTTTTTTAGTTAAGTTCGTTATTACTTTTGTTGCCATCAGTAATAACAAAGGAAAAAGAGCACTTCCGGTTTTTGGTGCTCTTTTTTTGTATCTTTAACGTTCAAAATAAATTCAGATGAAAATATTTTTTACTCTTTTACTTGTTATTTTTAGTGCTTCTTCTAATCCGCAACAAGAAAAGAAAGAAATTGATTCGGTTATAAATCAATGGCATAAAGCTGCAGCCGAAGCTAATTTTGATTATTATTTTGGTTTGATGACCAATGACGCTGTTTTTATAGGAACAGATGCCTCCGAAAACTGGAACAGAAAAGATTTTGAAGCTTTTTCAAAGCCTTATTTTGACAAAGGAAAGGCATGGACCTTTTATCCGTTGGAACGTAATATTTATGTTGACAAAAACAATACCTTAGCCTGGTTTGATGAATTACTGGATACCTCATTCAAAATTTGCAGAGGCTCCGGTGTGTTAGAAAAAGTAAACGGAAAATGGAAAATCAAACATTATGTTCTTTCCATGACCATTCCAAATGAAAAGTCAAAAGAAGTCGTCGCCATTAAAGATTCTATTGAAACCCGTTATATTCAAAAATTAAACTCAAAAAAATAATTCTTTTATTAAAAACCATCCCGGAACTTTTTTCGTAACTAAGAAGAACAAACTCAAAATGCTTGGTTATGAAAATCAACAGAAAAGTAAAACTCTTTTTAGGAAGCTTTGCCGGAATCGTTTTCCTGTTATTTGTGGTATTGGTTATTCACATTGCCACGGCCAAACCGGTTGACATTGACAATGCTACACTCCAAATCAGCAGAATCGACTTTAAAGAACCGCTTGATTCGCTAAAATCGAAAGAAATTCACAGAAACCTGAAACTAATTGATGGTGTAAAAAACATCAAAATTGTACCTGAAAAGGGTGTGGTTGTTTACTTTCATGACAACCGCATTGTCAACGCTGAACAAGTATTTACACAACTTACTGCCAAAGGAAATTATCAGGCAGAACGGTTTGTTATTTCAGAAGAATCAGCATCTAAAAAAGTTTGCCCGGCCATGAACACCAATAGCTTTAGCTATAAATTCTCCAGAGGAATTCAACGAATTTTTAATTAACCTAAATACAATTGTTATGAAACATTTACCAAAATTATCCCTTTTTGCTCTCTTTCTTTTTACAGGATTCGCTTTTATTTCTTGTAGCGACGACGACGATGCCACTCCTCCTGCAGAGTTAACCCTATATCAAAAACTGGGCGGCTTTACAAAGGTTTCAGACCCAAACAATCCCGGCCAAATGATTGAGCAGGGAAGATTGTCTTATCGCTCTGTGGTTGACAGCACCATAACGCTTATTGTAGCCGACATTGTAGCCGGTTCTCAGGGAAACTTGGGTGCACATTTTGCACCAATCGTCGGGGAAGTTTCCGGCGGAAACACAACCAATGTTGCAGTGTTGAGTAAAAACCTGACTGACTTTTTCTCCGCCAATACCGGTGGCGGTGCAACAAACACCTATTCCGGTCTTGGTATGGTAGCCGCTCATGATCCGGCACAGAACCCAAGAATGGGAGTCAAAGCAAACAATGCCGATTATGATAAGTTTATCGGCTATGTTGGAGCTGCTGCCGGATTAAACGGTGTAACCGACCCGGTATTAATTGGTGAAGTTGTTGAGGTTTTAGAATCACTCAGAGCACCTATTGTTCAGGAATAATATATCTCCTACTTTAACTGTGCTGAATCACCACTCTTTTCATTAAAGTGGTGATTCTTTATTTTTTGAGGTTTTCCAACATTTCTACCGTCATCCGGGCCATATCAAAATGATGTTTCCAACCCCAATGGGTCCGGGCGGCAGAATCATCAATAGAACCCGGCCAGCTGTCTGCTATTTTCTGACGGAAATCAGGTTGATAAGAAATTGTAAAATCAGGGATATGTTTTTTAATTTCAACTGCGATTTCTTTGGGTGTAAAACTTACGCCGGACAAATTATAAGACGAACGGATTTTAATGTTTTCTGCCGGAGCCTGCATGATTTCGATAGTGGCTCTGATGGCATCATCCATATACATCATTGGTAAACGTGTCTCTTCAGACAAAAAACATTCAAATTTTCCATCACTTAACGCTTTGTGGTAAATGTCAACAGCATAATCCGTTGTTCCTCCACCCGGTGGCGTTGACCAGCTGATTAAACCCGGATAACGGACACTTCTTACATCTACGCCAAAAATATTGTGGTAATACTCACACCATCTTTCGCCGGATTGTTTCGAAATTCCATACACGGTAGTAGGCTCCATGATTGTATATTGAGGTGTGTTTTCTCTGGGGGTAGTAGGTCCAAAAACAGCAATGCTGGATGGCCAGAATATTTTTTTAATTTTTCCGGCTTTGGCCAGATTCAATACATGAAAAAGGGAATTCATATTCAAATCCCAGGCAAAAGCAGGGTTTTTTTCGGCTGTAGCCGATAACAGAGCAGCCATTAAATAGACCTCATCAACCTGATATTTTTCAATGATATGTTCTATCTGATTAAAATCTAACGCATTTAAAACTTCAAAAACACCATCATTCACTACCTCATTGTTCAGTTTTCGGATGTCTGAAGCAATTACATTGTCTGTTCCGTAAAGTTGGCGTAATTGTTGCGTTAATTCGGTCCCAATTTGACCGCACGCTCCTATGATTAGAATTTTTGTGTTCATCCAGTTGTGTATTTATGGTGCAAATATAACGTTTTCGGAAAGCAAAAAAGGGTTAAGAATACGCTTTTATTTTAGAAAGCTTTAACGTGAATAACCAAGATTCAATTTACCTTTGTATTTTTGAAATTAAAATTATGTTCGATGAAAATTCGTTTCCTCTTTATCTGCATTACCCTGTTTCTTTTTTCCTGTGAAGAGGATAATGAGAAACGACTGATGGAACAACAAAAAGAAATTGCCAAAAAGGAAGAAATCTTTCAAAAGATTAATAACGCCTGGAGCTTCAGAAGCATGAAACTGGAGCCTTCTTCGCAGGATTTAGTGAAAGATTGGGCAGAATGGCGTTTGTTTTTAACTGAACTACAACAAAAACCAACGAGTTCAATCGGAGCTTTTCAAAAAAAATCGAAGAATCTGACGCAAAAAGCCGATGCTCTTTTAAACAGTCTTCCGCAAGCTTTGACTAACCCGGAATTTAAGAGCCGGTTTACGGTTTTACTGAATCATTTCCGTTCGTTAGAGTTATACATCCATCTGGATGCCATTCCCGAAAAAAAAGTAATTACTTTGATTGCAGATATCAACCTGCAATTGGCTTCTGTTGAGTTACAAATGAATGAATTAATCAGAAAACGGCAAATACCCGTGGAAAAAGGTGAAGCAGACATGATCAGAATGCTGGACACCTCAAGAGCCGTTCGAGAAATACCCAAAAATTTAGACTAGTTGAGTTTAACAACCGTTTCTTCCGTTTATGCTTCTTCGGCTAAAATCATTCAATTAGCCGAAAATATTGCTGTTCCCGAAAATAAAGCTCAATTAAAAGGTCTTGTAGGCTCGTCGCTTTCGTTTGTGATTCAGGCACTTTTTGAAAAGTCGGAGTTACCTTTTTTGTTGCTTTTTAATGATAAAGAAGAAGCCGCTTATTATCTGAATGATTTAGAAAACCTCATCAACGATCAGGATGTTTTGTTCTACCCCAGTTCGTATCGAAGACCCTATCAGATTGAAGAGACAGATAATGCCAATATTCTGCTTCGGGCCGAAGTATTGAACCGTATCAATTCCCGCAAAAAACCTTCGGTTATTGTCACCTATCCGGAAGCTCTTTTTGAAAAAGTGGTTACCCGGAAAGAGTTGGACAAAAACACCTTGAAGGTGACCGTTGGCGATCAGATTTCAATTGATTTTATCAACGAGGTATTGTTTGAATACAACTTCAAACGGGTTGATTTTGTTTCGGAACCCGGCGAGTTTTCGGTTCGTGGCGGTATCATCGATGTGTTTTCATTTTCAAATGATCATCCGTACCGCATTGAGTTTTTTGGAAATGAAGTGGACAGCATTCGAACTTTTGACGTAGAAACTCAGCTTTCGATCGAAAAACAAAAGAAAATTACCATTATTCCCAATGTGGAAAATAAATTTTCACAGGAAAACAGAGAAAGTTTTCTGAATTACATCAACCCAAAAACAGTTCTTTTTATTCAGGAAATGGAATTGGTTTTAAGCCAATTTGACAAATTATTTGAAAAAGCTTCAGAAGTTTTCAGAAAACTTTCAGGAGATATTAAACATGCCACACCGGAAGAACTTTTTATCAATCAGACATCTTTTGTAAAAAAAGCATTGGATTTTTCGATTGTTGAAATCGGATTGAAATCGATTTTTAAAACAGAAAAAGCCCTTGAATTTCAAACCAAACCACAACCTTCGTTCAACAAACAATTTGATTTATTACTGAATGACCTGAATGAAAACCACGTCAACGGAATCAAAAACTATTTGTTCTGTTCCAATGAAAATCAGGCCAATCGCTTTCATGATATTTTTGAAAGCATTGATGAAGAAAATCATGAAAATATCCGAAAACAATATAAAACACTCGTTTCTCCTCTTTTTCAGGGTTTTATTGACGAAGAAAACAAACTGGCCTGCTACACCGATCATCAGATTTTTGAACGGTATCATAAATTCAACATTAAAAACGGTTATTCTAAAAAGCAAACCATTACGTTAAAGGAGTTGACTCAACTTTCAGTCGGTGATTACGTAACACATATCGACCACGGAATCGGAAAATTTGGCGGTTTACAAAAGATTCAGGTGGAAGGCAAGATGCAGGAAGCCATTAAATTAGTGTATGCTGATAATGATATTGTTTATGTAAGCATTCATTCACTTCACAAAATTTCAAAATACAACGGCAAAGACGGAACACCGCCCAAAATCTATAAATTAGGCTCGAATGCCTGGAAAGCGTTAAAACAAAAAACCAAAACCCGGGTTAAACATATAGCCTTTAATTTAATTAAACTGTATGCCGAAAGGCGATTGGAAAAAGGTTTTGCCTGTGCCCCGGACAGTTATTTGCAGAAAGAATTGGAAAGTTCTTTCATCTATGAAGATACACCCGATCAAATCACGGCTACACAAGATGTAAAAAACGATATGGAAAGCAGCCGTCCGATGGATCGCCTGGTGTGTGGCGATGTTGGCTTCGGGAAAACGGAAGTAGCCATCCGAGCGGCATTTAAAGCTGTGGACAATGGCAAACAGGTGGCCGTTTTGGTTCCTACAACCATTTTAGCGTATCAGCATTTCAGAACTTTTTCGGAGCGATTAAAAGACATGCCGGTTACGGTAAATTATTTAAACCGGTTCAGAACCGCCAAACAAAGAAGTGAAACGTTAAAAGGCTTGGCCGAAGGAAAAGTAGACATCATCATCGGAACACACCAATTGGTAAACAAAGATGTTAAATTTAAAGATCTTGGACTGCTGATTATCGATGAAGAACAAAAATTTGGCGTAAACGTAAAAGACAAGCTCAAAACGATTTCGGCTACGGTGGATACGTTGACGTTAACGGCTACTCCGATTCCGAGAACGTTGCAGTTTTCATTGATGGCTGCCCGGGATTTGTCCGTAATTACAACACCACCACCCAATCGTTATCCGATAGAAACGCAAGTGGTTGGTTTTAACGAAGAGCTGATTCGGGATGCTGTTTCGTATGAAATTCAGCGAAACGGCCAGGTGTTTTTTATCAATAACCGTATTGAAAATATCAAAGAAGTAGCCGGGATGATCCAGCGATTGGTTCCGGATGCCCGTGTAGGGATTGGTCATGGTCAAATGGACGGCAAAAAGTTAGAAGAATTAATGCTGGCTTTTATGAACGGGGAATTTGATGTGTTGGTAGCCACAACCATTATTGAAAGTGGTTTGGATGTGCCGAACGCTAACACGATTTTTATCAATAATGCCAATCATTTCGGCTTGTCTGATTTGCACCAGATGCGTGGACGCGTCGGAAGAAGCAATAAAAAAGCATTTTGTTATTTTATCACACCGCCTCAATCGGTTATGACGGAAGATGCGAGAAAGCGAATCAATGCATTAACACAATTCAGTGAATTGGGAAGCGGCTTCAACATTGCAATGAAAGACCTGGAAATTCGTGGTGCCGGTGATTTACTGGGTGGTGAGCAAAGTGGGTTTATCAACGAGATAGGTTTTGATACCTATCAAAAAATCATGAACGAAGCCATTGAAGAATTAAAAGAGAATGAGTTCAAAGAATTATATCAGGAAGAAAATGAGTTGGAAACCAAAGAATTTGTCAAAGATCTTCAGATTGATACCGATTTTGAATTGCTGTTCCCGGATCATTACATCAACAGTGTGAATGAGCGGTTGAATTTGTATAATGAATTGGGTATGGTAAAGGACGAAGAAGGTTTGCTGGTTTATGAGCAAAAACTGATTGACCGTTTTGGTCCGCTGCCTAAAGAGGCTCAGGCTTTGATGAACAGCATTCGCATCAAATGGATTGCCACGCGTTTAGGCATTGAAAAGCTCGTCATGAAACAAGCTAAAATGATTGGTTATTTTGTGGGTGATCAGCAAAGTGATTATTACCAGTCTCCCCGGTTCCATAAAGTCCTTCAGTTTGTACAACAAAACGGAAATTTGTGTAAAATGAGAGAAAAAGAAACCAAAAACGGTTTGCGTTTGTTACTGACGTTTGAAAACGTAAAATCGATAAAAAAAGCCCTTGAATTAATGGAAATGATGGGAGGTAACTTTCACTGAAAAGTATTTTAAACTTATATGACTTATACGGTTATTTTGTTTCGCCGACAACTTAATTAGCTTACTTTTCAAAATTTGTTTATTACATGTCTTTCAGCATTTTATGAAAATGCAAAATTTCAATCAAACTCTTTTTTTCTACCCTGCTACAATTGAGCAAACCAACTTCAATGGCGTTAAAAAGTTCATCTAGTCTTCCGTTATCAAAAACAGAGCCTAATGTGATTGGAATTGCCTTTTTCTCTGAGATGATTTCTTTGAGTTCTTCAACACTTTCTATGTTTTTTAAGGGAACGAAAATTATATCATTCAAACCCTTTATAGACTGGTTTACTTTTGAAGCATTTTCTTTTATTTTTTCACTTACGATTGACAAGACATCATGGGTAACTTCACCTAATTTTTGAAGTTCACTAATCTCGTAAACAATGCTGTTTTTAGCTGACACCAGGTCTTGATAAACAGATGTAATACTTTTGTGCTGTATGTATCTGTTCAATAATTCTTCTTCTCTGCCCTTTAATTTTGCCCATTGGTAATGAAACTGTAAAAACTTTTTATCCCAGTCGGTCAGATAATTATTAAATAAAAATTCTCTGTCTGCCAGTAATATATCAAAGCATTGCTGTAATTGTTTTTTAGAATACTCCGCGTTTTTATAAACCACCTTTTTTTCTTTCGCTACTCCACTGGCAATTTTTTGTGCATTAATCATCACGTCTTCGATTTCCGTAACGGGTTTCATTAGTTCCTGAAGTTCCGATTTTAAATCATTTAACTTTAAACCAAACTCATCGTGATTTAATCCTCTTAGTTCATTTGTATTTTCTTGTATATCAACAATTTTGGGTACATTTAAAAAACGGTTTTCAAATGTGTTAAAATAATCCAAAGCTAAAGTGTTGTCTATTGATTCATCTTCTATAAATTTCTCCAAAACTTCTGTCTGAACAAAGTTTTCAGGTTTTCTGGCGATGTATTTTTCATAGATCAAAGAAGTCATTTCTTCCTGTAACTTTTCCGGATTATCAAATACAATCCAAGCTGAACGCTCATCTAACGGACAATCAACAAAAGGAATTTTAGCATTTTTCTCTCTTAAACTGTTTGGCGGATGAGAAGCATACATCCCTACTTTTGAATGCTCTTCCTGCGAAAAAAAGTGTTTTCCTCCTAATTGATCATTCGGCAAATTCTCCAGTTTCTGATTAAGCGTTGAAACATCTCTATCGACAGAGATGGATAAATGTTCGTATAAATTTCTTGAAAATAAGTTCTTTTTTACGGCATGATAACCATGATTCAGGATGGTATTCCATCGGGCAAACCCATCATCCAGTTTCCACAGAGCAGACACAATTGCCATACTTCCCGTTGCTTTAACGGCCACCTTATCTGCGTTAAATTCCATCTCTCTTGATAAGGAGGAATACATGATATTCAAAAGCATATAAAACAATTGAAGAACCTGTCTGATAAGCCAGATTACAGGGGTAATGATCCAAGCAGCAAAAGACAATCTGATATCAGAACTTCTCCATTGGTCTAATAGGTTATCAAACTTATCTCTTGTAAAAATCATATCGTGAATAATTGTATTCGCACTATGAATATAGCTTCCGATCTTCATGCTCTTTTGAGCAAAATGACCAAATTCATGAGCGGTTACTGCTTTAAACTCACTTACGTTCAGACTTCCAACCAGTCCCAGTCCAATCGTTAAATCTTTTTTTGTCGGAAAAATCAAGCTCAACCAAATATTTGAATAAGCTACATAAGCGTTCACATCCGGATCAGCGTAAATATTTTTTGGCTTCGGAGCATTTGTCTGTTTGCAGATTTGATAGACAAAATCATACAGTTTTGGATAATCCTTTTGAGGTAAAAGAATTCTGTTGGTTGGTTTAGGGTTTTTTAGGTTAAACACAAATTTTAAAGTAAAAGCAAACAACATAACTGAACCTGCTATCGCTCCTAACTTGCCCAGAATCGTGAGCTTATTGACATACCCAATCTGATAGATAAAAGCATAATAAACCAAATATCCTAAACCGATAATCATTGAGAAATAAAGGATGAAAAATAAAAGTATCGACAAAATTGCCAAAACAACCCTAAACTGATACTGAAATGAAAGACGATTAAAATCCTTAGGCAAAGCGGGTGGAGATGGCAACGAAATGACAGATGAATCCATGTTAAATAGTTTGAGCTAATCTAATAAAAATTAACAATACGACAAACTTTTTCCTGAAAATGTCCTGCAAAACCTTATTTAATTCAACTTCTAAAAATCAGTTCCTTTTTAATAACTCAGCGGAATCAGTAAAACGGGAAAATTGGTAGGGACGACGGAAAACAACAATCAAATCAATAAAGAATTCAGACTTATGCCTTTACATGGTGACAATAAATTAACCATATAGTCATATAAGTTCTATAAACTTTTTAAATCCTTAATCACTTTAAACGCCACATCTACTTCTTCTTCACTGACCAAAATGGTAAATTCATTGGAGGTGGAAATCACTTCGTTGATGATGATGCCTTCCCAGGCTAACCGTTGGAAAATGAAGTAATATATTCCGGGAATACTAACGTTTTCTTTGGGAAGTTTTACGGTTATTGACGCTAAGTTTTCCTGTTTCTGGATTAACTTTTCATTTGAACAATGCTTGTCAACCAAATGGCCCACACTTTCGCTTACCACAATATTGGTCTCGTTTACACCTCTTGAAGAGGTATAAAAAATTCCTGTTTCTTTATTGATTTCAGAAATCAAAGCCGCCTGTTTATCTAAAATGGTTTCAGAAACAGCAAACGTGTAATCAATTAATGACGAGCGTACCGTGATTTCGCCAATATTTTTTAAGACTTTTAAAATTTTATGATTGACTCTAAAATCCAATTCTTCCGAAAGTCGTTTCAAAGCCATCACCACGGCTCCTTGTTTGACATCTTTCCCTAATTCCTGTTCTAATTCAGGCATCATGTTTCGGGACAAAGACGTTAAATTAATGATGCCTTGCGACAAAGCACTCAGCAAAAAAGGTTTGGTTTTAATGTAATGCTCTACAACAGAAGAGATTGTTTTCATTTTAAAATGTTTTAAAAACATTACAAAAATATAAATAAAAACAATTTGTTACAAATATAACATCAAAAATAATAAAAAGCATCTTCTATATGCTCAATCGAGGCCTCTTGTTTATTCAGCACAATGCCAATAATATCGAAACGGACATCTAAATCGAGGTCGTTTTCATTCATGTATTGATCAACAGCTTTAACAAGGTTTTGAATTTTTTTCCCTTTTACAAAATCTTGGGGCAAACCAAAATCGGCCGTTGTTCTGGTTTTTACTTCCACGATGGCTAAAACCTTTCCTTTTTGGGCAATGATATCCAACTCAGCTTTTTGAAAAACCCAGTTTCTTTCCAGGATTTCATAGCCTGACTTCTGCAGAAAATCAGCGGCAATTTCTTCACCTTTTTTGCCGAGTTCGTTGTGTTGTGCCATAATGATTTTAGATAGTTGATTAACGATTTTTGATTTCACGAAGTCATTCTGCAATCAGATATCTTCATTCAAAAATCAAATCAGTTCCCTTCTCCGTGACCTCCAAGGTTACTTGTCTGCCGAAAACCAACGCCCGGTTATCGGGAATATGTCCGGCCGGGAAATTATAAACAATCGGGATGTTATATTTTTCGGTAATATCCTGAATAATTTCCAAGGCATTTTTTCCCCATGGAATTTCGTTGTCGTTCATTTTGGTCATGCTTCCTACCACAATTCCTTTTAAACTTTCCAGACAGCCGTTCCGTTTGAGGTTCATCATCATGCGGTCAATGTGGTATAAATATTCATCTAAATCTTCCAGAAATAAAATTTTACCGGTGCAATCTATCGCAGAGGCTGATCCGAACAGACTGTATAAAATGGAAAGATTACCTCCAACCAACTCACCTTTGGCTTTACCTAATTTGTTCATCCTCTCATACGGAATCGAATACGAAAGTTTTTCACCAAACAAGGCTTTGCGTAAACTTTCTTTGGCTTCGGGTGTAGCTCTCGGGATATTCACCGGCATCATACCGTGAATGGATTGAAAACCCAAGGTATTCAGATGGCTGTGTAACACCGTGACATCACTGAAACCAATAATCCATTTTGGATTTTGTTTGAACTTAGAAAAATCAATTAGATCAACCATACGAACGGTTCCGTATCCGCCACGAACACACCAAATGGCTTTTACATTCGGGTTGTTCATCTGGATCTGAAAATCATTGGCTCGTTCTTTATCTGTCCCGGCTAATTGATGATTATCTAATCCGATAGAAGAACCGATTATAGTTTTTAACCCCCAATTTTCGAGAAATTCTTTGGCCAGCTTTAAATCGTCATTGATATGCTTCCGGGCAGTAGCCACAATAGCAACAGTGTCGCCTTTTTGCAGATAAGGTGGTATAATCATTTTTTTTTCCATTTGTGCCTGGGTATTGAAAAAGAGTGATAGAAATAAAATGGTTAAGGCTCTTTTCATGTTCACTGTTTTCTTTATAACAAATTAACAACTATTTCTTCTTTGAAACAACGTTTTTATAAAATTGAATCGCTCTTTTGAGCACTTTACCCCCAGCCCGGATAGCAGCGTAAACCCCGCAGGAATGAAAGCTGATTTTTCTTCGTTTTTTGGGGCGACCGGCGGAAGCCACAGAAAAGCGGTAGAAAAACAGTTTGAAAGCCGAGGAGTTGTAGCGGATAGCCGGAATAGCTTCTGAAAAAAATAAATTGCATTCTGTATCAGATTGGCATCGTGTCTGTGCGATAAAAAACTTATTTTTGCACCTTGAACCGAATTTATTTCGGTTTCTTAATTTTGAAGTTTATGATAGAAAATCCGAAAAGATATACGATTACGGCAGCATTGCCTTATACGAACGGTCCGATTCACATTGGTCATTTGGCAGGTGTATACGTTCCGTCTGATATTTATGCCCGTTACTTGCGTTTGCAGGGAAAAGATGTAGCGTTTATTTGTGGTAGTGATGAGCACGGTGTAGCGATTTCGATGAAAGCCAAAAAAGAAGGCATTACGCCTCAGGAAGTGATTGATAAATACGACGGAATCATTCGTAAATCGTTTGAAGATTTCGGGATTTCATTTGATAATTATTCGCGTACGTCGGCTCAGATTCATCATGAAACGGCTTCGGCTTTTTTTAGAAAATTGTACGACAACGGCGATTTTACAGAAGAAGTAACCGAGCAATTGTATGACGAGCAAGCCCAGCAGTTTTTGGCCGATCGCTTTGTGATGGGAACGTGTCCGAAATGTGGCAACGAAGAAGCCTATGGCGACCAATGTGAAAAATGCGGCTCTACATTGAATGCAACCGATTTAATCAATCCGAAATCGACTATAACCGGCTCAACTCCAGTGAAAAAGGAAACAAAACATTGGTTTTTACCGTTGAACCGTTATGATGGTTTTTTACGTGAATGGATTCTGGAAGGGCATAAAAACGACTGGAAACCCAATGTATATGGTCAGGTAAAATCATGGATTGACAGTGGTTTAGAACCAAGAGCCGTGACCCGGGATCTGGACTGGGGAATTGATGTTCCGGTAGAAGGTGCCGAAGGCAAGAAACTTTATGTATGGTTTGATGCCCCGATCGGTTATATTTCTTCTACTAAAGAATGGGCCGCCAGAAAAGGAAAAGATTGGGAACCGTATTGGAAAGATGCCGATACAAAATTGGTTCATTTTATCGGAAAAGACAACATCGTTTTTCATTGCATTATTTTTCCGGCAATGTTAAAAGCAGAAGGCAGTTTTATTTTGCCTGATAATGTTCCGGCGAATGAATTTTTGAATTTGGAAGGCAATAAATTATCGACTTCGAAGAATTGGGCAGTTTGGTTGCATGAATATTTGGTTGATTTTCCGGACAAACAGGATGTTTTGCGGTATGCGTTGACGGCGAATGCTCCGGAAACGAAAGACAATGATTTTACCTGGAAGGATTTTCAAGCGAGAAATAATAATGAACTGGCTGCAATTTATGGGAATTTCATCAATAGGGTGGTGGTGTTGACCCACAAATATTATAATGGAATTGTACCGCAACCAAATGAATTTTCTGAAGTGGATGAACAAACGCTAACGGAATTAAAAGCTTATCCGACCGTGATTGCTTCTTCGATTGAACGCTACCGTTTTAGAGAAGCACTGGGCGAATTGATGAATGTGGCACGATTAGGAAATAAATATTTAGCTGACGAAGAACCATGGAAAATGGTAAAAACCGATCCCGAACGGGTAAAAACACAAATGTATGTGGCTTTGCAGATTGCAACCGCATTGGCAATTTTATCGGAACCGTTTTTGCCGTTTACAACGCAAAAACTGGTAAAGACGTTGCATTGCAACGTCTCTAACGGCACAATTGGTTGGGAATCCGTTTCCAAAACATCCGAATTATTAAAACCGGGACATCAAATTGGTCTGGCCGAAATATTATTTGCTCAAATTGACGATGCCGAAATACAAAAACAAATCGATAAATTGGAAGCCACAAAAAAAGCAAATGTAATGGAAAATAAAACCGTTGAACCACAAAAAGAAACCACAACATTTGAAGATTTTTCAAAATTGGATTTACGTGTCGGAACAATTGTTGAGGCTGAAAAAATGCCTAAGGCCAATAAATTGTTGGTCTTGAAAGTGGATACCGGAATTGATGTGCGAACCATTGTTTCGGGGATTGCAGAACATTTTTCGCCGGAAGAGGTAGTAGGAAAACGCGTAACCGTTTTAATAAATTTAGCCCCGAGAGCCTTGCGGGGCATAGAAAGCCAGGGAATGATTTTAATGACCAATAATGCAGAAGGCAAATTGGTTTTTGTCAATCCGGATGCGGATGGGGTGAACAATGGGACAATAATCTCGTAGAGACGTTGCAATGCAACGTCTCTATGATAAAAAATATTATATAAAAGCCAAAATGAAAAATATATGCCAAAAAAATTCAATGCTAAATACCGTATAGATTCGGCACGTCTGAAAAATTGGGATTACAGAAAAAACGGAGCCTATTTTGTCACAATTTGTACAGCCAATCGAAAACATTATTTTGGTGAAATTGTTGACAACAAAACATCAAAAGAAATGATTCTATCTGATGTTGGTTTATTGGCAGAAAAATATTGGGAAGAAATTCCTAACCATTTTCCATTTATTGAATTGGGAAATTATGTGGTAATGCCTAATCATGTGCATGGGATTTTGATTATTAATAATGTAGTAGAGACGTTGCAGTGCAACGTCTCTACGGAATCGGAAACAGGCGATGAAAAAAAACAATTTTTTTCAGACATTTCCCCAAAATCCGGTTCTATATCCACCATTGTACGTTCATATAAATCAATTGTAACACGAGAATCACACTTGATAAATCCAAAATTCAAATGGCAACCTAGATTCCACGATGCTATTATTAGAAATTCTATTTCATTTGAACGGATACAAAATTACATAGAAAACAATCCTTCCAATTGGAAAGAAGATAAATTTTACAGTTTATGACTCCAACCATCATCGCCTTTGATGCAGACGACACCCTATGGCATAACGAACCTTATTTTGATGAGGCCCAAGAACGCTTTTGCGAATTGTTTCAGGATTTTGCTTCCAAACAGGAAATTTTAGGTCTAATTTTAAACCATCAGGTCAAAAATTTACCCTTGTATGGTTTTGGGATAAAAGCGTTTACGTTATCAATGATTGAATCGGCTTTGGAATTAACAAACCATTCCATTTCAGGACAAAACATAGAAAAGGTCATTCAGATAGGGAAAGATTTATTACAAAAGCCGGTTGAATTATTACCGGAAGTAGAACCCGTTTTAAAGCGATTACACGGCAACTATAAATTGATTGTTGCCACCAAAGGTGATTTAAAAGACCAACACCGCAAATTACATGATTCTGGAATCGGGCATTATTTTCATCATATTGAAGTGATGAGTGATAAAACCGAAATCGATTATCAAAAAATGTTAGGCCGTTTGGATTGCAAAGCAGAAGATTTACTGATGATAGGTAATTCTTTAAAATCAGATGTACTGCCGGTTTTGAATATTGGCGGTCATGCTATTCATATTCCGTATCACACCACCTGGGAATATGAAAAAATTGACTTTGAAATCAGGCACCCTAATTTTAAAGCATTACAATCAATTGCCGAAGTAATGACTTTATTGTAATTTTAATTAAAATAAGTCCAATTAATACCGTCGCTGACAACTATAAGGCTTCTGTTATTTCCCTCATACATGTACACGTCTGTATTTCCTGTCGTTGAGTTTTTGGGAAACAGTAATCCCCCTGCTGAAGTTAAACGTGCAGTGATACTGTTTTGAATATTTCTTAAAATATAAACTCTTCCGGGAAAACTTCCTGCATTTGGCAACCTGAATTCCTGATCGGTTGCTAAGGGTTGTAATGATATATAAACACCGTCATTAATTAGAGTGGGAGAGGCACTTCCGACCAGAACAACCGTTTTTAGTGACAAATTTCCATTTACGTCCAACGTACTCAAAGGTGTTGTTGTATTGATTCCAACTTGTCCAAACGAAATCATTGGTATCAAAAGTAGTGATAGAAAAATGAAAACAGTCTTTAAGCGGCTCATAAATTTTATTATTATTTCACGTTAAAATTAAACAAACCGAACAATATTTTAACACCTAACCTATACAATAGCTCACCGAAAACGTTTTCGTGTTGAAAAGTTATTGCTTTTTATGTGTTCAAATTCCTATTTCCATAAAAAAGCGACAACTTTTAGGTTGTCGCTTTTTTTATAAATGTTTTTTTAATTGAACTTATTTTTAGCCGGCATGAAGTAATGAAATAATATCATTTCCATATCTCAAAATTTTATTTTCGCCAAAGCCTTTGACTTTTTTTAATTCATCAACCGAGTCCGGTTTCAGCTTTGCGATCGTCATCAATTCAGCGTTATGACAAATCATATATTGAGGCAGTCCTAATTTGGATGATTTTTCACTTCGCCAGTGTTTTAGAGAATTTAACGTGTTTTTCTCCTCGTCTGTCAATTCTTCATAATTTAAAACGGCTACTTTTTCGGGAGCTGTTGTTTCATTTGTTTTTTCAGTTTTTGGCGAATAGAAAACCAACACAGACCAATAATCAATCATTCCCGTAATGAAGTTAGCGGCTGTTTTTTCAACGTTTACTTCTGTCAAAAACGCATTAATACGATCTTGGTCGTTCTGCAAATGATCCCCACCTACACGAACTCTGAAATGCTTTACTTTCATGACTTTTTCAGTTAGGTTATTTCCCGAACAGCATTATTTCGCTGATTACAACTTCTGTAATATACCGCTTGTTCCCTTCTTTGTCATCATAACTCTTCGTAGAGAGCTTTCCTTCAATGGCAATTTCTTTACCTTTGGTTACGTATTTTTCAATGATTTCGGCCGTTGCTCCCCAGGCAACTAAACGGTGCCATTCGGTTTGTTCAACTTTTTCTCCCTTTTTATTGGTAAAGGATTCGTTGGTCGCAATATTTAAGTTGGCTACTTTTCTTCCTTCGAAAGACTTAACTTCCGGGTCATTTCCTACATGACCGATTAACTGTACTCTGTTTTTCATAGTGTTCATGGCGTGTAAATTTTTAAGTTTTAAATGGAATCCGTTTCAGATTCTAATTGGTTATTGAAATTTTTAATTCATCAAAAGCAATTCGTTGATAACTACTTCTGTAACATAGCGTTTGTTTCCCTCTTTATCGTCATAACTTCTGGAGGTAAGTTTTCCCGTCAATCCTATTTTCTTGCCTTTATCAACAAATTTCTCGATGATTTCGGCCGTTCTTCCCCAAGCAACAAGATTATGCCATTGGGTTTCTTCTTTTTGATCTCCGCTTTTGTTTACATAAACGTCTTTAGTGGCAAGTGACAAGGACGCAACTTTTTTACCTCCTTCCAAATCTCTGATAATGGGATCGTTTCCAACGTGTCCGATCAGCTGTACTTTGTTTTTTAATGCATTCATGGCGTGTAAAATTTAAATGGTTAATACTAATAAAATTCATTTCTTTTTAGAACACAGGACTAAGAAATTACAATAACTAAAAAAATCTTGAACCTGTTTGTTCGTTTCAACTATGCAAAGATTTACCATGTTGCAAAATTTATTCGGTTTAAAAACACTTACTTTCGGTTGTAAATACTTGTAAGCGTTTGTAAACGGAAATTATTTTTTGTATCTTGCAGAAAAACAACATTATATGCACGAAGAAATTAAAAAAATTGAATTGCGAAATTTACAGATTGAAGATTACAAAGAATTAAAAAATTCGATGGTGGAAGCCTATAGTGAACTGGAAAATGCTTATTGGAAAGAACATCATATTGAAAAGTTACTCACTCTATTCCCTGAAGGTCAGCTGGTTGTTTTGGTGGATGGAAAAGTCGTTGGCTCCGCCCTTTCGTTAATAATCGACTATAGAAAGGTCATTGCCAACCATACTTATGCTCAAATTACAGGTCATTATACTTTTGACACACATAATCCGCAAGGAGAAGTCTTATATGGCATAGATGTTTTTATTCATCCGAAATACAGGGGTTTACGTTTGGGAAGACGTTTGTATGATGCGAGAAAAGAACTATGCGAAAAATTAAACTTAAAATCCATCATCTTTGCAGGAAGAATTCCGAATTACATCGATTACAAAGAGGCACTTTCACCCAAACAATATATTGAAAAAGTAAAACAGAAAGAATTATATGATCCTGTTTTGTCCTTTCAAATCAGCAACGACTTTCACGTAAAAAAAATCATGAAGAACTATTTAGCTGGTGACACAAGTTCGGACGAATATGCTGTTTTAATGGAATGGAACAACATTTACTATGATGAAAACCCCCAATTAATCAGTCCTAAAAAAAGTGTTATTCGCTTAGGATTAATTCAGTGGCAAATGCGACCGTTGAATAATCTGGAACAACTTTTTGAACAAGCCGAATTTTTTATTGATGTTGTTTCCGGCTATGGCAGTGATTTTGCTCTCTTTCCAGAACTTTTCACCGCTCCGTTGATGGCCGATTACAATCATCTTTCGGAAGCCGATGCCATTAGAGAATTAGCCAAACACACGGATCCTATTCGAAAAAAACTTCAAGAATATGCCATATCTTACAACATCAACATCATTACAGGAAGTATGCCTTACCTTGAAAACGGGGTTTTATATAATGTTGGGTTTTTATGCAAACGTGATGGAAGCAGCGAAATGTATACCAAAATTCACATCACACCCAACGAATCGTTGCATTGGGGAATGAAAGGCGGCTCTGAAATCAAAACCTTTGATACCGATTGCGGAAAAATTGGCATCATGATTTGTTATGACGTTGAATTTCCGGAATTGTCCCGTTTAATGGCCGATGAAGGAATGAATATTCTGTTTGTTCCCTTTTTAACCGATACACAAAATGGTTACACCCGTGTAAAGCACTGTGCTCAGGCCAGGGCCATTGAAAATGAATGTTATGTAGCTGTAGCGGGTTGTGTAGGCAATTTACCCAAAGTAAACAACATGGATATTCAATATGCCCAATCAGCTGTATTTACGCCATCTGATTTTGCTTTTCCCAGTAATGGTATAAAAGCAGAAGCTACTCCAAATACAGAAATGACCTTAATTGTTGATGTAGATTTAGATTTATTGAAACACTTACACGAATTCGGAACTGTACGAATTCTAAAAGACAGAAGACACGACTTATATAGCATCAAGAAATTAAAATAGTATTGAAATCACTATTACAAAGCGAAATGTGTTTGTAAACAATAAAACATCCTGAAATGAAAAACTGTTTAGAATGCGGTGAAAAAATAATGGGTCGCGAAGACAAAAAGTTTTGCAGCGACGGTTGTAGAAATGCCTATAACAACAAAATGAATAAAGACAGTAACAATTTAATGCGAAACATTAACAACAAGTTACGGAAAAATTATCGAATTTTATGCGAATTAAACCCTGAAGGAAAAAGCAAAACCACTAAATCAAAATTACTCAGCAAAGGTTTTGATTTTGAGTTTTTTACTTCCATTTTATACACCAAAACCGGAAATACTTATCATTTTTTATATGACCAAGGTTATATGGTTTTGGAAAATGATTTTTATATGTTAGTGAAAAGAGACTACTAAACAAAAAAACCAACTTAGCCAACGCATGAAAAAAAATTACATCTCACTACTAAATTCCATTCTTGTTTTGGGAATTATAGGGTTCATTTTCTACCGGATGATGCCTTCGGATTATTCAAAAGGTAACCTACCGCTTTCTGAGTTTTCTACTGAAAGAGCTCTGAAACATATTGAAAAAATTTCTAAGGAACCGCATTATGTTGGTTCGCCTTATCATCAGAACGTCATAGATTACCTCAAAAATGAGTTGAAAAAAATAGGCTTAGAAGCCCAAATTCAAAAAAGTACCGTGTTGAGCAAATGGAATAATTTGGTTGAAACACAAAATATTATTGCCAAAATCAAAGGCTTTGATTCTTCCAAATCATTGTTACTACTCACACATTTTGACAGTGCTCCGCATACCAAATCCTGTGGAGCCAGTGATGATGCCAATGGTTTAGGCGTAATTTTAGAAGGGATAAGAACCTATCTGCATACCAACAAGACACCCAAAAACGATATTATCATTGTGTTTTCCGATGCGGAAGAACTGGGTTTAAATGGTGCTTATGCTTTTGCTTCAGAGCATCCTTTTGCAAAAGAAGTGGGTTTAGTTATCAATTTTGAAGCTCGTGGCACAGCCGGTCCATCCATGATGCTGGCCGAAATCAATGGCGGAAATGCCAAAATGATCAAAACATTCAGTGAAGCCAATCCAAAATACCCGGTTTCCAATTCATTGATGTACAGTATCTATAAAATGTTACCCAACGATACTGATTTAACTGCTTTTCGTGAAAAAGCGGATATCCCCGGGTTTAATTTTGCCTTTATCGACGATCATTTTGATTATCACACTGTTCAGGATAATTTTGAACACATCACACCGCAATCCATTGAACATCAAGCAACCTATTTGATGCCGTTACTGAATTTTTATGCCAATGCCGATTTGAATGACCTAAAAACCGAGACTGACCATGTTTATTTCAGTTCTCCGATTGGTTTTTTCCACTATCCCTTTTCATGGAATTTTACACTTTTGATTATTGGTTTTGTTCTGTTCCTTGCAGTGGTAACCATTGGTTTAGGAAAACATTTATTGGATTTTAAAGAAATTATACGGGGCTTTGCTCCTCTGTTTTTGTCGGTCGTTATTGTTGGATTGGTTACTTTTTTTGGCTGGGAAATGATTCAGTCGCTTTATCCGCAATACCAGGACATGCTTCACGGATTCACCTATAACGGACATAGTTATATGGCAGCATTTGTCTTGCTTGCAACAGCTATTTGTTTTTGGGTATATGCTAAATTCACAAAAAGCAAACTGGTTCCAAGTCATTTTGTTGCTCCCTTGTTTTTATGGTTTGTTGTGAACCTTTTGATTTGTATCTACCTGAAAGGAGCATCCTTTTTTATTATTCCTGCCTATTTCGGCGTTTTTACACTTACTTATTTTGTATTGAAAGAAAAATCAAATCCGTTTATCAATGTGGTCTTCAGCATACCGGCTTTGATGATTTTGGTTCCGTTTATTCACCTTTTTCCGATAGGTTTAGGCTTAAAAATGTTAGCGGGAAGTGCTGTTTTAGTCGTACTCACATTTTCGTTGTTGCTACCTGTTTTTGGCGATTATGCCAAGAAAGCAAATTGGGGAACGCTTTTATTCATCATCGCTATTGGTTTTTTTATTAAAGCTCATTTTGACAGTAAATTTGAAAAAGGAAAAGGCAAGCCCAACAGTTTACTTTATGTTTACGATGCCGACAAAGATATTGCCAATTGGGCAACTTATGATAAAGTATTAGACAGTTGGACCAAGAATTATTTAGGCGAAAAACCTAATTTAGACAACAGCCTGAACCAACACGGATTATCCAACAAATATAATTCCGGATACAGCTTTTCAGCAGAAGCTCCTAAGAAAAACATTGCTAAACCTGGTTTTACCTTTTTACGTGACACGGTGGTAGGCAATCAAAGGGCAATCACGATTCGAGTTGATGCCAACCGAAATGTAAACCGTATAGATGTTTTTGCCCCTGAAAAATTAAAATTCCACCATTTGAAAGCTAATGGTATAAAGAATATTAATCAGGAAGGAAGTTATTTTAAACGAAAAAAATCAAGCCTGTTGAATTATTATCCTATTAACAACAAGCCTTTGACATTGAGTTTTCAAATTCACAAAGACGATGAGTTGGAATTAGAAATTATGGTCTCCTCCTTTGATTTGTTGGAAAACCCCCAATTCAGTATTCCGAAACGACCGGATTCATTTATTCCGATGCCTTTTGTATTGAATGATGCGATTGTGGTGAAGAAGAAGCTTCAAAAATCAAAAGCTACTTCGATTCAAACCAAGGAAAGTGTTACCACAACAATGGACAGCTTAATCACTCAAAAAGACAGTCTTGAAACAAATTAGCATTTTAGGCTGCGGCTGGTTGGGGTTGCCGCTGGCGAAACAATTGGTCAAAAAAGGGTATTCCGTAAAAGGGTCAACCACAACCGAATCAAAATTGGAATTACTTGAAAAAGAAGGTATTTCCCCTTTTTTAATTTCGCTTAAAACAGCCGAAATTCAGCGTGATATTGTTTCTTTTTTGGAAAATTCCGGACTGTTGATTATCAATATTCCACCCGGATTAGGCAATAATCCGGACGATAGTTTTGTGGCTAAAATGGAATATTTTATTCCGTTTATCGAAAAATCATCGGTTGAAAAGGTGATTTTTGTGAGTTCAACCTCCGTCTATGCCGATGAAAATAACCTTGTAACCGAAGAAACTTTTCCAAAACCGGAAACGGAAAGCGGAAAACAATTAGTTATCGTTGAAAAATTACTTTCAGAAAATAAAAATTTCCAAACCACCATTCTCCGTTTTGGTGGCTTAATTGGTGAAGACCGTCATCCGGTGAAATTTTTAGCCGGAAGAAATAATATTAAAAATCCGGAAGCCCCTATCAACTTAATTCATCAGTCTGATTGCATTGAAATCATTCAAAAAATCATTGAAAAAGACGTTTGGGATTCGGTTTTAAATGCTGTCGCTCCGTTTCATACCTCCCGAAAAAAATATTATACCGAAAAGGCGTTAGAATTTGGTTTAGTTCCGCCTCAATTTGATGAAAATCAGTCTTCTGTCGGAAAAACGGTTTCTTCAGATAAATTGATACACCTTTTAAACTATCAATTTAAAAAATTAGGTTAAATTTACCTTTGCAAACTAAACGATCAAAATGAACAATTCTCCGAAATTTGCAGTCATTGGCGGCGGAAGCTGGGCTACGGCCATCGCAAAAATGCTGTGCGTTAACCAAACTGAAATTTGTTGGTACATGCGGAATCAAAATGCGATTGACCATCTGAAAACCGAAAAACATAACCCGAATTACCTGAGTTCCGTTGAATTTGACGTAAAAAAACTCAAACTAACCACCGATATTAACGAAGCGGTTGCCTACGCTGATATCCTTATTTTTGCTATTCCTTCTGCTTTTTTAAATACCGAGCTGAAAAAACTAACGGAATCATTAACGGATAAGATACTATTTTCTGCGATCAAAGGAATTGTTCCGGAAACGTTTTTAATTGTAGGCGAACATTTTCATAAGATGTATGACATTCCGTATGAAAATATTGGTGTAATTACAGGACCTTGTCATGCAGAAGAGGTCGCATTAGAGCGTCTTTCTTATTTAACAATTGCCTGTTCCGATGCTTCTAAAGCCAGAATTGTTGCCAAAAACTTAAACAGCAATTACATCAAAACCAAAATTTCAGACGACATTATCGGGACGGAATATGCAGCCATGCTGAAAAATATTTATGCCATTGCAGCCGGAATGGCTCACGGTTTAGGCTACGGTGATAATTTCCAGGCGTTGTTGATGAGTAACGCTGTTCGGGAAATGAAAAAGTTCATCCGGAAAGTACATAAAATGAAACGAAACATCAACGATTCTGCTTATTTGGGTGATTTACTGGTCACGGGCTATTCTGTTTTCTCACGAAACAGAATGTTTGGAAACATGATTGGAAAAGGTTACACTGTGAAAAGTGCCATGATGGAAATGAGCATGGTGGCAGAAGGATATTATGCCGTGAAAAGTGCCTATAAACTCAACCAGGACTACAAAGCCAAAACCCCGATTATTGATGCGGTTTATCAAATTTTATATGAAGGGAAAGATCCTAAAAATACGTTTAAAAAATTAACGGATAAGTTAGATTAGAATTGAGAAGAAGTTTAATGCCGAGAACTTTATTGTTTTTCATGTGGTTTCTCCTTTCGTCGAAAATGACACGTTGCCTATTCAAAAGTATAAATACTACTTCACCACCACCCCGTTCTTAAACAAAACCGGCACTTCTTCCGTCGCCCGTTCGTTGATGGTATGGGTTCTGAAGGTAAATTTTTTGTCATACAGGGTATTTCCGATGAAGTAGGTCACCATGAACTCGTTGTTCAACGCCAGGACACTGGCTTCAATCATTTCAATTTTTACGGCAGAAACGGAAGGAACTTCCATAAAAGCATGACGTAAAAGCGATGTTTTTTTCATTTCGCCATCAATCGTTCCAAACGCTTTGGAAACGACCATGACGCCGTCTAATTTGAAGTCGCTGTCATTGATGAGATAAACATTCCAAACCTTATCCATAAAGTCGTCATTCCATTCCTGAATGGCGGCTAAAAAAACGTTTTCTACTTTGGGGATGATTATATCGGATTTCATGGAGATTTGAACCTGACAGGTTTCAGAAACCTGTCAGGTTTAAACGTTGATTTATATACTCGTTTTAAACTGCTCTAAAAAGCGAACATCATTTTCATAAAACATACGGATGTCACCAATTTGGTATAACAACATGGCAATGCGTTCGATTCCCATCCCAAAAGCAAAACCGTTGTACTCCTCCGGGCTGATACCGCAGTTTTTCAACACATTCGGGTCAACCATTCCGCAACCCATGATTTCCAACCAGCCGGTTCCTTTGGTGATGCGGTAATCAGTTTCCGTTTTTAGTCCCCAATAAATATCAACCTCAGCACTGGGTTCGGTAAAAGGGAAATAAGAAGGCCGCAAACGAATTTTGGACTTCCCGAACATTTCTTTGGTGAAGTATAAAAGTGTTTGCTTCAGGTCGGCAAACGAAACATCTTTGTCAATATACAACCCTTCCACCTGATGGAAAATACAATGCGAACGTGAAGAAACGGCCTCATTACGGAAAACCCTTCCCGGAGAAATGGTTCGGATCGGTGGTTTGTTGTTTTCCATATATCGCACCTGCACCGAAGAAGTGTGTGTCCGCAGCAACACATCGGGGTTGGTTTGAATAAAAAACGTATCCTGCATATCTCTTGCCGGATGGTATTCCGGAAGATTTAAGGCGGTGAAATTATGCCAGTCGTCTTCAATTTCAGGGCCTTCCGAAACATTGAAACCAATATTGGAAAAGATATCAATGATTTGATTTTTCACTAACGAAATCGGATGACGTGATCCAATCGGGAAAGGGTCACCCGGACGGGTTAAGTCGCCAAAAACACCTCCCGATTCTTCTTTGCTTTCCAACATTTCCTGAATGGCTTTTACTTTTTCTTCGGCTGTGTTTTTCAACGTATTGATTACCTGTCCGAATTCTTTTTTCTGCTCGTTGGGAACATTTTTAAATTCGGCAAACAAATCTTTCAGCAATCCTTTGCCTCCTAAAAACTTAATCCGGAATTGCTCCAGGGTTTCTTTATTATCGGTCTGAAAAGCTTGTGCTTCGGCAATGTATTCTTTAATCTTGTCTGTCATCGTTGGTGCATTGAAGGTGCAAATTTAAGGAAATTTTTATTGATAGGAACAAGTCGCAACTTGTCGGCACGTAAAATAAATTGAATTAATTAATTAATTAATCCCCTCTCCAAAAAATAATGTACAATCGCTTCCTTCATCAAAACAGCCTGTTCGCCGGCTTTTAAGGGCGGAAGCTCTTCTTTTACTTTGTAATGTGGCCAACCGTCGTTATCAAAAAAATCAAATTCGTAATAACCGTATGGTTCCAGCAAACGACAGATGGCAATGTGCATCAAGTTGATTTTCTCCTCTTTTTTAAAGGTTTGTTTGACCTTTCCGAGTTCTTGAACACCTATGAGATAGATGATAGCATCCAAGTCGAGCTCATCGCCGTCGGCAAATTGGTTGGACAGTATTGTGACAACGTTTTCCCAACGCTCTTTTAATTGTGTATCTCTTGACATGATGGAAGATGGAAGCGGGAAGATGGAATAATAATTTCTGCCATCAATCCCATTTTTTTTACAAAGATAAGTTTTTAGTTTAAAACCATTAAGGTATTAAGAAGCATTAAGGCTTAATGAAACTTAATACCTTAATGGTTCAAGAAAATCTGTTATTTTTGTTTAAAAAGAAAAAATGGATATTGCAATTGGCATTTTATTAATTATTGGATTGTATTACGGCATTAAAAACGGATTTTTCGTAGAAATTGCTTCTGTCATTTCGTTTGTTTTAGGTGTTTTTCTTGCGATTAAATTCTCCTATTTGGTGAAAGGTTTTTTAGAAGGTTTTGTAAGTTGGAATCCGCAAACGATTCAAATTACAGCTTTCGTCCTAACCTTAATTTTGGTGGTAATTGGCGTTCACTTCTTAGCCAGAACCTTTACAAAAATTACTGATTTTGCTTTTCTTGGTTGGGCAAACAAACTAGCAGGCGGAATTTTCAGTGTTTTAAAAACCACTCTGTTAATTGGTATAGTGCTGAATTTAGTTCAAAAAATAAACGTAGAGAATCAATTGATCTCTCAAGAAAAACAAGAGAAATCTGTTTTTTACAGACCCATTTTAGATACCACTGCATTTTTGATGCCGATGGTTACAAAGTGGATTGACGATGTAAAAAAAGTATATGAAGAAACTACTTCAACTCCTTAATGGCTTCGCTCAAAATCCAGCCTTCCGTTTCGTCGGTTAGTTCTATTTTTTTCCAGTTGTCCACCGTTTCAAGTACAAAAACTTTGGTTCCTTCGTGAAGAACAAAGGCATCGGTGGCGTTTTCACGTGGTTCGTTTTTTACCGGAACTACATCGGCAAAAACAATAGCGGGACGTTCGGAATGGTATAGATTTTTTTCAAAAACAGCAGCTCCGACGGCTGCTACAATAAGAAACGGTATAACAAACATTCCCAAAAAGAAAATGCGTTTGGTTAAACTCATTTGCGAAAAATAATAGCCCATAAAAAATAAGAGAAATAAAATGGCTAATCCCACCGAAATATAGCCCCAAGTATTGTAATGAACCAATCCGGTAAAATTTCGCAACGCCCGTTCAAAACCCACTTTTTCAATGGTTTTAATATCGTCAATTGTACTGTTCCGGGCGAATTTTAAGTTGTTTTGAATGTCTTTGTCGTTCGGACTTATCAATAAGGCTTTTTCATAATAATAAATTGCCGGTGCAATTTGATTCAGTTTGTAATAGCTATTTGCCAGGTTAAAATACAAATCACACGACTCCTTTTTGTCTTTTAAAATACTTTCATACGCAGTAATTGCTTCCTGGTAATTTCCTTTCCGATAATGTTCGTTTCCTTTATCAAAAACACTCTGAGCCCAAAAAGTCTGGGTTAATAAGAGTAAAAAATAAATGCTATTCTTCATGGTTTTGATGTTAAGAAATTTGCTTTTCTAATTCCGAAATCACCTCCGCTGCTTTGTCAAAATCGTGTTGCATCGCTACATCTGAAAACGGTGCATAGCGGGCTAATTCGCAATTCTCAGTAATTTGAATAAACTTTTCAATGGTTTCCGGCTGTACTTTTTTGTCCGCTAAAAATTCTCTGATGAGTTCTTTGCTCATTTCAGACGTTTCAATTTTTAATTTAGCTTTCAAAAAGTTGTGTAGCGATTTTTCCAATGCAACATAAAAAGGTTCTTTATGACCCAATTGTTTTTTGGCTTCCGACAGAAATTTCTTGGCTAATTTATTGTTCATTTTCAGTTTATTTCCAACCACATCGCCATCGATAGCTTCCTTTTTCTTCTTAAATAAAATGATAACCGGAATCAACAAAAAAGGCACACTCAACAAAACATAATACATCGTTGAACCAAAGAAATCTTCTTTATTGATTTGAGACAATTTGGTTTTCAGATGAATGAATTTGAACTGGTCTTGTGCGTCAACCGCTCTCTTTCCTGCCGAAACGTTATCTTGGTTGGTATTTCCGGCAGAAGGCGATGAAGGTCCGTCTGCCACATTAATCGTAATTTCGTTAGAAGTGATGGTTTTATAGCTTCCCGTTCCCAAATCAAAATAAGAAAACTGCATCGGTTTAATGGTGTAATTTCCTTTGAATTGTGGAATAATCGTGTATTTATCTGAAATTCTGCCGTTCATTCCGCTTAATGGTGTATTCACATTTTCGGCATGAACCGGATCATACATTTCCAAAGCTGTTGGAACAACCGGTTTGGGTAAACTGAACAATTTCAAATTTCCGGTTCCGGATACACTGACTTCCAAATCCATGCTTTCGCCGTTTTTTAAAGTGGTTTTGGAGGGTGTAACTTTGAAATCAAATTTACCAACAGCACCTGAAAAATCAATTGGCTTTCCGGTTTCCGGCAGAGGTTTTACGTTGATGATTTTACTTCCGGCAGAAACACGCTTGTGATCCTTGGTCAACAGCACCTGACCGAAAATATTTCTGCGGTTGGTAGGCAGTTCTACATCAATATCCAGCGAAAGTGGTTCAATTTCCAGTTTCCCTGATTTTTGCGGATACAAAACCGTTTTTCGGAGCACCACATAACGGAATCGTTCTCCGTTATACGTTCCCTCCTCGGCAACCAATTGCTTAATGTCAATATTCTGGCTCCAAAAATCGTTGTATTTGGGTTTGTCTAATTCTCTCCAATTCGTAATACCGATATTATGGCTGAAATACAATTTATACACCACGGTAATCGGCTCATTCAAATACGGATTGGTCTTGCTGACTTCGGCAACTAAATGCAATGCGTCGTTAATTGAAATTGAATTGTCGTTAGGATCGCGTGGTTGTTGCACCGCATCGGTAACTTTAATACTTATCGGTGTAGTTTTATACACTTGTCCGTTATATTCAATCGAAGCTTGTTTGACGGAGATCGTTCCTTTCTGGGTTGGTAACAGAAAATAGGAATACGTTTTGTTGAACGAACTTTTTCCGTTCACCCACGATTGGCTTACCTGCTGACTCGGTCCGGCAATTACCCGAAAGCCTTCAAAAGTAGGAGGTTCAAAATTATCGCCATCCACATTCATCGTAAAGTCAATGCGCAGGCGTTCATTTAAGCCCAAAGATGTTTTGCTTGCTTTGGCCTCAAATTGAACTTGGGCAAAAATTGTCTGACAAGTTAATAATAGTATGAATACTAATCTTTTCATTTTCAATTACCAGTCTTTTTCCGTTTGAACAGGTTTTGCTTTTACTTTTTGGGCATTTACTTTTTCCTGTACTTTCTTTTCTTCATTATTTACGGCATCCAGGAGATTTTGCACACTTTCTTTAGAAATCCCGGAAGGCTGTGGTTTTGGCTGACTGCCTTGATTTTCGTCTTTCTTCTGATCACCTTCTTTTTTATCTTCTTTTTTATCGCCCTTACCTTCGTCTTTGTCGCCCTCTTTCTTGTCGTCTTTTTTATCTTTATCACCATCGCCTTTGTCTTGCTTCTGGTCATTCTTCTTATCGTCTTTTTTATCATCCTGATTGTCTTTTGGAGGATCTTCGGGATTATTTTTTAAATATTCTTTTGCCAGAGCATAATTGTAACGGGTTTGCTCATCGGAAGGATTGTTTCGCAATGCATTTTTATAAGCCTCAACAGCTTTGCTGTATTGTTTTTCTTTCATGTACACATTTCCCAAATTATGCAGTGCTTTATGTTTTTCTTCTTTCGTTGTTGCCTTTTCATACGCCTGGGAATAGGCATATTTAGACTCGCTGAATTGATTTTGTCTGTAAATAGAATTCCCTAAATTATAAGACGGAGTAGCCCCCGACAATCCTCTGGAATTGGATATGCGGTATTGGGCTTCGGCTTCAGCATATTTCTTTTCGGCAAAAGCCTCATTTGCTTTGGGCAGCATTTTATCTTTTTCTTTTTTCATTTCTTCCTGAGCAGACATAAAAAAAGAAAACAGTAAACCAATTAAAAAAACAACTTGCTTCATGATTCCTTTTCATTAAATAAGTTCAACTTACTGATCCAGCCGGTTTTTCGTTCTAACAGAAAAACATCGATAAACAGCAAGGCAAAAGCTATGCCTAAAAACCATTGAAACTGCGACTGAAAATCGGCTACCTGCGTGGTTTCAAATTCGGTTTTTTCAATATTATCTAAAGCATTTTTAACATAATCTAAGACCTCTTTGGTGTTCCCGCCATAAACATAACCGCCCTTGGTGCTTTTTCCTATTTGCTTCAGAATTTCCGGATTCATTTTGGTTACCACAACTTCGTCGTTTTGATCGCGTTTAAAATTTTCGACCACACCGTTTCTTTTGATTGGAATGGGCCCTCCTTTTTCGGTTCCAACACCAATAGTGATTACTTTTGCTTTTATTTTCAACGCTTCATCAATGGCTCCATCAACACCATCGGAATGATCTTCTCCATCTGAAATCAGAATAATTAATTTATTGGTAGCATTACCTTTATCAAAATAATTAGCCGATAATTTGATGGCTTCTTCCAACGATGTTCCTTGCGATGAGACCATATCGGTATTCATTCCCTGCAGATACATTTTGGCTACACCATAATCGGTTGTAATGGGTAACACGGGAAAAGCACTTCCGGCATAAGCCACCATTCCGATTCGGTCACTACCCAGTTGATTAATGATTTGCGAAACAATTTGCTTGCTTTTATCCAACCGGTTAGGTGCCATGTCTTCGGCGAGCATGCTCTTGGAAACATCAATAGCAAAAACGACATCGATTCCTTCCCGCTTCACGGTTTCCATTTTAGTCCCTATTTTTGGATTAGCCAAAGCAATAATCAGACAGGTTAAGGCCAACAGCAAAACGGTAATTTTTAAAACCGGCTTAAAAACCGACTTTTCAGGGCTTAACTTTTTAACCAGTTCGATATCGCCAAATTCGCGTTGCTTTTTTCTTTTCCAATATAAATTAATTAGAAAAAGCAGGGCTATTATGGGAATAACCGCTAAAAAGTATAAATATATTTTTTCGTCTATTTGTGAATACATACTATATAAAACCTCTAAAAATGGTTTGTCTTAACAAAATTTCCATCAACAAAAGTAACCCGGCCATCCAAATCAGAGGGCGGAATTTTTCGTCATAATTATAAAACTTTTGTTCCTCTATCTCGGTGGTTTCCAATTTATTAATTTCGTCGTAAATCTCCTGTAACTTACTGTTGCTGGTTGCTCTGAAATATTTTCCGTCGGTTTTTTGGGCAATGCTTTTCATTAACGCTTCGTCAATTTCAACCGGCATCATTCGGAACAAAAACCCGCCGTTAGGAGCATAAGCATACGGAAATTCTGCCATTCCGTTTGTTCCTATACCAATGGTATAAACTTTAATGCCATATTCTCTGGCAATATCTGCTGCGGTTTCGGGTTCAATAAATCCGGCATTATTTACCCCATCTGTTAACAAAATAACAACTCTGCTTTTGGCTTTACTGTCTTTTAAGCGGTTCACGGCAGTTGCCAGCCCCATTCCGATTCCGGTTCCGTCTTTCAGAACATTGTCGTAATTAATGTTTTGAATGGCATCAATCACAATTGATTTATCACTTGTAACCGGTGTTTTAGTATAACTTTCCGCGGCATACACCACAATTCCGAAACGGTCATTAGGTCGGTCTTTCACAAAGTTTGCCGCCACTTTTTTTAATGACTCCAACCGGTTTGGCTTTAAATCTTTGGCCAACATACTCCCGGAAACGTCAATGGCAATCACAATATCGATACCGCGGGTGGTTTTGGTTTTATTGCTAATATCCACGGTTCTTGGTCTGGCCAAGGCCATAATAATAAAACTCAATGCTGCAATTCGCATGACAAAAAGCAACGGTTTCAATTTTGGAAGTAATGAACTTTTTACTTTAAATCCTTTTAATGAACTTACTTTTAGCGTGGGTGTTTGTTTGTTTCGTTTCCAAATATACCAGGCGATTGCCACCGGCAGCAGGGTGAACAACCAAAAAAACTGAGGATGTAAAAATGTGATGTTTTCCATCGTTATTTAATTTTGGCAATTTCAACCGAGTTCATAATCCGTTCTGTAATTTCATTTGCAATTTCATCGCCTTCTTCGTGCAGTACGATGATTTGCTGCAGTCCTCCTTCTTGTCCAAAAAAGATTACTTCGTAATAGGCTTTTCTGCTTTTTTTGGTAATTGGATCTAAAATATCCATGGTTCCGTAACCTTTCAGTCCGTCAAAACCTTCTTTGGTGCTAAATTCTTCCTGTTTTACCAAGATGTTTTGTGCTCCGTTGGCTTCCATCATTTTTAACGAACCTTCCAATGCCTGAGCCAATTCTATTTTTATTTCTTCTTTAAATTTGGTGGTCATAACGGCAATATAAAAATGGTCCATCATGGCTCCATAGCCAAACATTTGCATGTCTGCCTTCTCCTGTCCACCCATTAATTTGGAAACATCCATTCGTTTGAGCACTTTTGGCGTTTCTATTCTGATGGCCGGATTTCCATATTGACTTGACACCCATTCGCCTTCTAATAACTCTTTAGACGGATGACCAATTAACGTATCTTTCAAATAATCAAAACCTTTTACTGCAACTAAAATACCTAACGAAACAAAAAGGACAATCACCGCTGAAACGATTACAACGGTTCTTTGCTTTGCTTTTTTCCGTTTTAAAATTTTTGCTTTATTAAGCTCATTATCTTCCAGTTCTTCTTCTTCAACCTCTTCGGGGATGGATTGATGAATTTTATAAATGGTTTTTTCGATCTTTATCTTATCATCTGCAATTTCAAACTCCAGTGGTTTTGATTTGGCAAATTTTACTAAATCGGCTTGTTTTAGAACCTTTTCCAGGTTTTTAATGGTTTCTTCTGTGAGAGAAAGTTTCTTTTTTACAATTGCAATTTTAAACGCAGCAATCAATTCGTCTGTGGTGCTTTCCATTGCCGGAATTTCAACCGCTTCTTCAATGTAAGTCCGAGCAATATCGGTCAACTCAGAATAATATTCTTTGACTTCTCCCCGTTCTACCAAACTCTTTTTTTCCAGTGTTTTTAAATGTGCCGTTGCTTTTTCAATAGGAGACGCATAAACCATTTCTTCTTCTGCCGGTTTTTTGTTTTTCTTAATCAAATAATAAATTAAGTAGCCAATTGCGGCAATTCCAAGTAAAATCAACAAATAAACCCACCAATCGGAATAATCATCCGGAACGGTAGAAATATCTTTGATATCATACATGTGTTGTTTCAAGGTATCAACCACAACCGGAAGAATTTCTACCAGCACACTATCCGTTACATAAGGCTTTGAATTAATAATTACCGGCAAAGACGGTATGGTAAATCTTCCTGTATCAAACTGTGTTAAACCATACTTTTTAATGAGCTGGTACTTGTCATTTTCTTTAATGGTATCGGTGGGATAACTTTCTAAAACTTCTAAACGTCCAAACAATTTGCCTTCGGGAAAAGCCACTTTTGAAAGTGTATCGACCGTTGTTTTAAAGGTTAAATTGATTTGTGCTCCAATTTTAACTTTGGTGCTGTCAACCGAAGTGGTTACTCTTTTCTGTTGAGCAAAAACAACCGTTGAAAAAAGAAGTAATACTATGTATAATTTTATGTTCATTTTATGTTTCACAACGATTTACAAACGTAAGCCCAAAATTTGTCAAATTTATCTGGATTTAAAATAGCCGAGCAATTTGGTTACATAACTTTCGTCAACTCTTGTATTGACGATTCCTGAACCACATTTTGAAAAAGTTTCTTTGAAAAAAGTTACTTTTTCGTGATAATATTTTTCATATTCCATCCGGATGGATTTTGAATTGGTATTTACCAGCAACGTTTCGCCGGTTTCGGCATCCAACATATTAACCATTCCGACATTTGGTATTTTTTCTTCACGAATATCATACACGCGAATTCCGGTGATATCGTGTTTTTTGCCGGCGATTTTTAAGGTGTGCTCATAGTTATCATCCGCAATAAAATCGGATATAAAAAATACGATGGCCTTCTTTTTCATCACACTCGACAAAAATTTCAATGCATTGGAAATATTTGTTTTATTGCTTTTAGGCTTAAACTCAATCAGTTCACGAATAATTCGCAGTACATGTGATTTCCCTTTTTTGGGCGGAATATAAAGTTCAATTTCATCGGAAAACAGAATCAGACCAATTTTATCATTGTTTTGAGTAGCCGAAAAAGCCATGGTAGCTGCAATTTCAGTAACAATTTCACTTTTTAACTGGTTTTTTGTACCAAAACTTTCAGAGCCGGAAATATCCACCATCAACATCATGGTTAACTCTCTCTCTTCTTCAAAAACCTTGATGTATGGTTCATTATAACGTGCCGTTACATTCCAGTCAATAGCACGAACATCATCACCAAACTGGTACTGACGTACTTCCGAAAAAGTCATCCCCCGCCCTTTAAACGACGTATGATATTCTCCCGAAAAGATATGATCGCTCAATCGCCGGGTTTTGATTTCTATTTTTCGTACTTTTTTAAGTAGCTCTTTTGTTTCCATTTTTTTTCAGTTGTCGGTTGTCGGCTGTTTGTTATCGGTTTAGCAGATTGACTGCCAACTGATAACTGATAACTGTCAACTAAAATTTAAGGCACTTCAATCTCATTTACAATTTTGTTGATGATTTCAACTGAAGTAATGTTTTCCGCTTCGGCTTCATACGTAACGCCGATACGGTGACGCAATACATCATGAACAACCGCACGAACATCTTCCGGAATCACATAACCACGACGTTTGATAAACGCATAACATTTTGCCGCAGTAGCCAGATTAATGCTTCCGCGAGGTGATGATCCGAAACTGATTAACGGTTTTAAGTTTTCTAATTTATATTTTTCAGGGAAACGCGTAGCAAAAATGATATCTAAAATATATTTTTCAATTTTTTCATCCATATACACCTCACGAACAGCTTGCTGAGCCCGTAAGATCTGATCTATCGAAATAACCGGATTTACTTTTTCAAAACTTCCTTTTAAATTTTGACGAATAACCAATCGCTCGTCTTCCACTTTCGGGTATTCAATCACGGTTTTCAACATAAAACGATCCACTTGTGCTTCAGGTAACGGATAGGTTCCTTCCTGTTCGATCGGATTTTGTGTAGCCAAAACCAGAAAGGGCTTATCTAACTTAAATGTTGTATCACCAATTGTCACTTGCTTTTCCTGCATGGCTTCTAACAAAGCTGACTGCACTTTGGCCGGAGCTCGGTTAATCTCATCTGCTAAAACGAAATTAGCAAAAATAGGTCCTTTTTTGATAGAGAATTCATTCTGTTTGATGTTGTAAATCATCGTTCCCACCACATCAGCAGGCAATAAATCAGGGGTAAACTGAACACGGCTAAAAGAGCCTTGTACCGCTTGTGACAAGGTATTAATCGCTAATGTTTTGGCTAAACCGGGAACGCCTTCCAACAAAATGTGTCCCTGTCCTAAAAGACCAATCAACAACCGTTCAACCATGTGTTTCTGACCGACTATGACTTTGTTCATTTCATACGTGAGCAGGTCGATAAAAGCACTTTCTCTTTCAATTTTTTCATTAATCGCTCTGATATCCAGCGTAGTTGTATTTTCTTCCATAGTTCCTGTTTTGAGGGCTCGAAATTAGTATCTTAAATTTAACATTGCAAATTGAAAATTTTATTCCTTTCAAGATGTTAACATAGCGTTAAAACTTCTTTGAAATCATGGGTTTTAAGAGTGATTTGTGATTTAGTTTTTATAATTTTAAGACCGATTAGGGAATAGTTACGGGTTTGAAAGTTTCCGGTCTCAGGTTTCAGGTTAAAATTTACCCATAACTATTGTCCATAACTTACTTACCATAAAAATAAAAAATATGAAAACTACATTATCTCCTGTTGTAGCAGGAACCATGAATTGGGGTATTTGGGATAAAAATCTGAGTGCAAATGAAATGGCGAATCTCATCCTTGTTTGTTTAGAAAACAAAATAACCACTTTTGATCATGCCGATATTTATGGAGATTATACTACAGAAACTACTTTTGGTGAGGGTTTCAGGAAAAGTAAAATTGACCGTTCAAAAATTCAGCTGGTTTCTAAATGTGGTATTCAACTGGCTTCGGATAATCGTTCAACCAGAATCAAACACTATAATTATTCAACAGAATACATTGTCTGGTCGGCCGAAAATTCGCTTAAAAACTTAAAAACCGATTACCTGGATGTTTTTCTCCTTCATCGTCCGAGTCCGTTAATGCAAGCCGATGAAATTGCCGAAGCTATTGAAAAACTAAAAAAGGACGGTAAAATTATCGCCTTTGGATTATCTAATTTCACCCCTTCTCAAACGGATTTAATTCAGCAAAAAACAAAAGTTTCCTATAACCAGATTCAGTTTTCGGCCACGCATTTTGAACCGATGGTGGACGGAAGTTTAGACCACATGCAAGTACACAACATTCATCCGATGGCATGGAATCCACTGGGAACAATTTTCAGAGAAGACACTGAACAAACCCGACGATTAAAAAAATTATTAGCCCGGTTGGTTGAAAAATATCATTTTGGAGCCGATATAATTTTACTGGCCTGGATTATGCAGCACCCTTCTAAAGTAATTCCGGTTGCCGGAACAGTTAATGTGGCCAGAATTCAACAATTGCATAAAGCATCTGAATTAATTTTAGACAAAGAAGATTGGTTTGAAATCTGGACAGAGAGCATGGGGAATAAAGTGCCTTAAAGAAGTGATTGGCGAATAGTGATTAGTAATTAGCTCGCTCTTACTAATCACTAATTACTAATTACTAATCACTTAAAAAATGATCAACAAACGTCTTCTTATCAAAAATCTTTTAGCTCACAACGATGAGAGTAGTTTTTATGACAAAAAACGACAGTTGAATTTGCATACCAAAGAAGGGAAAGCAAAATTTTTAAAACACATTTGTGCGTTATCCAATTCTAATCCCTCAAACAATTCTTATATCGTCGTGGGAGTGGAAGACCAAGACAATGAGATTGTCGGGGATGATTTTTTTGATGACAGCCGGATTCAAAACCTGGTGAATGCGTTTTTAGAAAACCCCCCTAAAATTCAATACGAAAACGTACCGTTTCCAAACCTGCCCAAAGATAAGGTCGTGGGCTTGGTAACCATTAAACCCAACAGCAAGATTTCCTCTTTTAAGAAAGGAATTTACATGATTTCTGCCGGAACTGTTTTTGTCAGAAGAGGCAGTAATTCAATTCCGACAGAAGAAAAAATTCCATTCTCTAAAATGAATACCGAAACGGTGATTGGCATTGAAAATAATTCGCGAAACAGCATTTCTTACACGTTGGAAGGTGTTTTGGATTTTATGAATAACCGCCACAAAGACATGATTGCCAATTATTTTGTTTTTAAAGAGCTCTTTGTGGTTTGCTGGGCCGGAAACAAAAAGAAGGTTCGTGATAAAGTTTTTTATTCCAGAGTTGATATTGAACTGATTAACGAACAGGTCAAACTATTTTATTCTGCTTTTGATGAAGTTTCGATAACGTATGACGACAGGACTTTTTCCATTACCGAATATGTTCCGCTGGGCTTAAATGACAAAACGAGCTATTATCCGTTAGAAAAGCAAACCTTAACTTTTTTTGACAACGGTTATTATAAAATTGAAAATGAGTTTCTGTTTGATCCCCCGCAATACAATCGAAAAATGATGTTTCACATCTACAATTCCAATTTAGCATTGTTGCATAAATTACAAAAAGGAACTGCTTTATCTGAGAATGAAAAACGGGATTTACTAAATTTGCCTTCTACCCTGATGATTTGTTATTTAAACGGGTTTGAAGATGCCAAACAAAAATTAATAGATGCTAAACCATTGCTAAAAACAGTAGAAAACCCAATGGTTTTCATTAACTTTAAGGAATCCATGCGGATTTTGAGAAAGGTGAAATATGACAGAAACAATGACTAAAACATTTGTAATCGGCGACATCCATGGAGGTCTCCGTGCCTTACACCAAATACTTGAAAGAAGTCAGGTCTCAAAAAAGGATACCTTAATTTTTTTGGGAGATTATGTAGATGGCTGGAGCGAATCGCCTCAAGTGTTGGATTTTTTAATTGAATTGGAAAAAAATCAAACCTGTATTTTTATCCGGGGTAACCACGACGAATTATTACTCAATTATTTAAAAACAAACGATTATAATCAGGAATGGTTTAAACACGGCGGACAATCGACTATTGATGCTTACAAAACCATTTCTGATGCCACCCGGTCAGAACACATTGATTTTTTAGAAAACCGCTTAAAAGATTATTACTTAGACGATCAGAACCGGTTATTCATTCATGCCGGATTTACAAATGTAAACGGAATTGCGTATGAGTACTATCCCCGTTTATTTTACTGGGACAGAACATTGTGGGAAACGGCTCTTTCTTTAAATCCGGAGTTAGCCAAGGAGAGTCCTTACTACCCCAAACGATTCACTTTTTATCAGGAGATTTATATTGGTCATACTCCCACGACACGAATCAGCAAAACTATTCCGGTTAACAAAGCCTGTGTCTGGAATATTGATACCGGAGCCGCTTTTTACGGCCCACTGACCATTTTGGATATAGAAACTAAAAACTACTGGCAAAGTGAGCCCTTACCCCAACTTTATCCAAACGAAAAAGGCAGAAATTAGTAGTTTTCTGTTAAAACAGAAATGTTTACCTTTGTGGAAATTTTTTAACGATAAAATCGCTAATAACAAAAAGTTTGTGTAAGCAAAAACCAACAAAAATAAAGCGATTCCGTCTAACTTATAAAAAACAATAATTATCTACATATGAAAAAACTATTTACATTTGGATTGATTTTGAGTGGTTTCTTAGCCAATGCACAAGCGTATAGCGGAAAAGGAGACCAAAAATTTCAGGTTGGGGCCAATATTCAAAACCACGGAACCGGAATTGTTTTGTTTTATGACCATGGAGTTGGTGAAAACATGTCCGTTGGTGTACAAACCGGATACCTTTTGGGTGTTGATGAGCCTGCGGGAATCAGTGGAGCCAAGTTTGAAGACAGATTTGATTTAAAAGCCCGTTTTAATGCTAACCTTGGAAGCGTAATAGGCCTGCCTTCTACGATGGACGTTTATCCGGGTTTAAATTTAGGTTTAAGAAATTTTGGCGGTCATGCCGGTGTTCGTTATTTCTTTTCAGAAGGATTTGGTGTGTTTTCTGAAATTGGGTTTCCCATTGCAAAATACGACAACAACATTGTAGGGTATGACAAACTAAATAATCAATTCCAATTCAATATTGGTGCTTGTTTTAATTTATAATGACAATAACTGAAAAAAAGTTAAACGAACGCAGCGGTTTTAAATGTGAAATAAGTGGTTCTGAACAAGATTTAGTGGTTTATACCGTTGCTCCCAGAACCGAGGAAAGTTTAGAAAACAGTCTTTTAATCGCCAACCATTTAAAAATTCAGCTTGAAAATCCGGAAACTACCAATCCGGATGATTGGAGGGGGTTGAATGAAAGCATGTGGAGCGAGCATTTACCGGTACAGATTGTATCCTGGCGAATGTTAACGCGGCTTAAAAATCACGCCCTGCTCGACATGATGTATCTGGACGATGACGCTCTGGAATGGGCTAAACATACAGGTGAAGGCGATGATGATGACGGGAAGATTATCCATAAAGATTCTAATGGCAACATCTTAAAGGATGGTGATTCAGTCGTTCTGATAAAAGACCTGGATGTTAAAGGAGCCAATTTTACCGCCAAACGCGGAGCAGCCGTACATAACATTAAGTTGGTTTGGGACAATGCCGATCAAATTGAAGGCCGTGTCGAAGGTCAGTATATTGTGATTTTAACGCAATATGTGAAGAAGACAAAATAATGTGACAATTGGAAAATACCGTAATTTAAAAACCCTGCTAAATCAAAAGATTAACAGGGTTTTTCGTTTATAAAACAAAATCAAACATGTCTTAATTGGGTTGCAGTTCCACTGTTAGTAGTTCCGGAATAACATGACAAGCATCAGCGGTTACCGCAATTGGTTCAGAAGTAAACGTTTGATAACCTTCTTTAGAAACAGTTACCACATAAGTTCCAACTCTTTCCAATGCTCCAATAAAAAAAGTAACTTCATCGCTTGGGAATAGTTCTAATGTTTCCGTGTATGTTCCGTCTTGTGCTACTACGGTTACTCCCGTTGATAAAAGTTCATCTGTTATGGCATCTTTTACCGTAATGTTTAAACCGGCTTTTGTTTCCTGAGTACAAACGATATCATTATTATCGCATGACGTTGCAAGAAATAAAGGTGTGCAAGCTAATAGTAAAAAAATCTTCTTCATGTGTTTATTTTTTAGATTACTAAGTAGATGCTAAAACAATGAAAAAGTTGCGTAAGTAGATTTATTTAAAATGTAAAAACCGCACAAAATTTTCAACATTTGTACGGTTTTCTTTTCTCTGTTTTATTTATTCTATTTTCCTCTCTCAACTACAAATCAAACTTGATTCCTTGGGCTAAAGGCAAACTCGTTGTATAGTTGATTGTATTGGTTTGTCTTCGCATATAAACTTTCCATGCATCGGAACCTGATTCACGACCGCCTCCGGTTTCTTTTTCGCCTCCGAAAGCTCCTCCAATCTCGGCACCGGACGTTCCGATGTTTACATTGGCAATTCCGCAATCAGAACCGGCATGTGACAAAAAGGCTTCTGCTTCACGCAAATTGTTGGTCATAATCGCTGAAGATAGTCCTTGGGCTACACCGTTTTGAATTTCAATGGCATTGTACACATCCCCTGAATATTTTAATAAGTATAACACCGGAGCAAACGTTTCGTGCTGAACGATTTCAAAATGATTTTCTGCTTCTGCAATCGCTGGTTTTACATAGCAACCACTTTCGTAACCTTCTCCCGACAAAACGCCTCCTTCAACAATGACATTCCCGCCTTCGGCCACTACTCTCTCCAAGGCCTTTTTGTATAATTCAACGGCGTGAACATCAATAAGTGGTCCCACATGGTTGTTTTGGTCTAACGGGTTTCCGATGCGTAATTGCTTGTAAGCATTCACTAACGCCTCTTTCACTTTGTCATAGATGCTTTCGTGAATAATTAATCTCCGGGTAGAAGTACACCGCTGTCCGGCTGTTCCCACCGCACCGAAAACAGCTCCGATAACGGTCATTTTAATATCGGCATCAGGCGTAACGATAATGGCATTGTTTCCGCCTAATTCGAGCAGTGAATTGCCCAAACGAGCGGCACAAGCCTGAGCCACGATTTTCCCCATCCGGGTAGAACCGGTTGCCGAAACTAACGGAATTCTTTTGTCATGCGTCATCAATTCACCCACTCTGTAATCACCGTTAATTAAACACGAGATTCCTTCCGGAAGGTTGTTTTCTTTTAACACTTCGGCAATGATGTTTTGACACGCCACACCACAAAGTGGTGTTTTTTCAGATGGTTTCCATACGCAAACATCACCACAAATCCAGGCTAACGCAGTATTCCACGACCAAACGGCTACCGGAAAGTTAAAGGCAGAAATGATACCCACTACGCCAAGGGGGTGGTATTGTTCATACATTCTGTGTCCGGGACGTTCAGAGTGCATGGTTAACCCGTGTAATTGACGGGATAATCCAACGGCAAAATCGCAAATATCTATCATTTCCTGCACTTCGCCATACCCTTCCTGAAGCGATTTCCCCATTTCGTAGGAAACCAATTTCCCGAGCGGTTCTTTGTATTTTCTTAGTTTTTCACCAAACTGACGAACAATTTCACCTCGTTTGGGAGCCGGCATTAACCGGAATGTTTTAAAAGCTTCCGTTGCGGTTTGCATTACTTTTTCATAATCTTCGGCAGTAGAAGCTTTGACTTTGGCAATTAACTGCCCGTCTACGGGTGAATAACTTTCAATAAGTTCACCGTTTGAAAAATGATTGTTTCCGGTTGAAGTTCCTTCGTTGATGGATTTTATCCCCAATATTTCCAAGGCTTCGGTCATGCCGAATTGTTGTGCGATTGTTGACATTATAACTTTTTTAAGTGTTTTTGTTATATTTTTCGGCGAAGATACCGATTTTTTTTGTTTTGGAAAACTGATTTTGTTGTGGAGCAACGAATTGCAGCCCCGATGGTAGTGGAAAGCTTTTTTGAGAAAAATTTTTAGTTTTGCTGCCAAACAAAAGCGACCAACGGAGGCTCTTTGGGTGGCTTGCAAAACTTAATTTTTCTTGAAAAACTTGGAGCGGATAGCGGGAATTGTCTGCCGAAATTGAGTTTTCAGTCGCAGTCGAAGTCGCAGTTTTCAGTTATCGGTTTTGGCGACGAATCGCGGATCGGTTTCCATGACGGTACCGCATTTTTTACAGGTTCGGAGTTCTTTGGAATTATAAAAGTGTTGAAAATGAACTAAGAAATCTTTCTCAATGTCTTTGAGTTCAAAATACACTTCATGTAATTTATGGTTACAGTTGTCGCAAAACCAAAGCAATCCGTCGGGTATGTCCTGTCCGGCACGTTTTCGTTCTACCACTAATCCGATAGAGTTTTCCTCCCGCACGGGTGAATGAGGTGTTTTGGCGGGCAATAAAAACATATCGCCGGGACCTAACTGCATGACAATTTTTTCTCCATTGTCTTGAACAAATACAGTGATATTTCCTTCCAACTGATAAAACAATTCTTCGGTTTCGTTGTAATGATAATCCTTTCGGGCATTGGGTCCGGCGACTATCATGACAATGTAATCTCCGGAATTCACATACATATTTTTATTGCCGACGGGTGGTTTGAGCAGGTGACGGTTTTCTTCAATCCATTGGTTAAGATTGAATGGTTTTTGGATAGCCATGGTTTTATATTTTGAAATGTAAATTTACAAAATAAAAAAAGCCGAAAGAAATTCGGCCTTTACATATTATTTTGACTCTTTAATTAAATAGGCATACACCGCAAAGTGATCGCTGTAACCCGGTTCTGACGGAGAATTTCGAAGCGGATAACCTTTGTACTGTCCGGTAGTCTGAACCAAATAGGGTTTGTTGAACACACCGGCTTTCCAGAAGCGGAAAGAAGTATAGTCTTTGCGAAGAAACGGTTCGGTAAACATCATCTGGTCAAACAAATCCCATGCATCACGGTAAGCAAGTGAGCCGATTCCTTTGTTAGACATTTCTTCCATCGGATTGTAAATTTCTCCCGGTTTTACATCTTCTTTTTTGGCTTTAGCTCCCAAGAATTTTTTAACGCTTTTGTTATAAGGTCCGTCGTTTAAATCACCCATCGTAATTACTTTAGCGTCAGGATTTATTTTTTGAAGTGAATCAATAATTTTTTTGTTTAAGGCTCCGGCGGCTTCCCGGTAAGGACTGCTTCTTTTTTCGCCACCGGAACGGGATGGCCAGTGGTTTACAATAAAGTGCATCTCTTCGCCATCCAGATAACCGGACACTAATAATTGATCCCGGGTATATACTCTTTTCCCGCTTCCGTCAATATTGTATATAATTAAAGGGATGTTTGCCGAACTGGTTGGGGTAAAATGCTTCTTTTGGTAAAGAAATCCCGTATCGATTCCTCTTCCGTCCGGAGAATCATAGTGAACGATGCCGTAATCTTTTGCGGCTAATTTTGGCATTCGCACCAAATCTTCCAAAACACCCCTGTTCTCAATTTCGCAAACACCTAAAACCACCGGAGAATTGGTCTGTTGATCGCTGGTCCCTATTTCAGAAATTACTCTTTCAAGATTCTTTAATTTTTGTTGGTATTTTTCCTTTGTCCAACCGTTTGCCGGTGTATATTCCTCATCGTTCACTCCTTCGTCATCTTTTATGTCAAAAAGATTCTCTAAATTGTAGAAGGCAACCGTGTGAACTTTGAACTTTTTGTCTTGTGCAACAGCCTGATTTATTGAATAAATCACAATAAAAGTGGCAATTAAATGTTTAATTTTCATAAATTGTATATTAAATTACTATCAAGTTTGATACAAACTTCGCACCAAAAGTAAATAATATTATTAAAAGATGTACATTTGCAGGCTGTTAAGAAATAATTAACTTAACAGTGGGGAAAATTAATTTTAATTTATTTATGAAAAAACTTGTTTTTAGTATTTTACTTGTAATGCAGGTGTTTTTTGGATTCGCACAAAACTCGGGAGGAGTCAAGGGCATTGTGGTTGATTCAAAAACACAAAAGCCATTGCAAAGTGTTGTTGTAACTATTCAAAACACAACATTAATGAAACTGACAAATTCAGAAGGTACATTTGTCTTGGAAAGTATTCCGGAAGGAGCTCAATTTCTTCAATTAAAAAGTGATGGATATACCCCAAAACTTTTGAATATTGATGTTGTAACCGGACAAATGTTGGATTTGGGTGTTATCTCTTTTGAAGAAGACATTACTTCTGAACAGCAGTTGAGTTTGATTACAATTACCGAAAATGACCTTGGTGACGACAACAGCGGCTCTGAAAGCACTGCCGGTTTATTACAGGCTACCCGCGATGCCTTCCTACAGGCATCTGCATTCAACTTCGGTCAGGCCCGTTTTAGAGTCAGAGGTCTTGACAACGAATATGGTGCTACCATGATAAATGGGGTAATGATGAACAAAATGTATGACGGAAGGCCGCAATGGGGTAACTGGGGAGGATTAAATGATGCTACCAGAAACCAAGAGTTTACCAATGGTTTAGCTCCATCAGATTATACGTTCGGAGGGGTCTTAGGAACTCAGGAAATTAACACAAGAGCCTCTATCTTCAGACCGGGTTCAAGAATTTCCTTTTCAGGAACAAATACCAATTACAACTGGAGAATGATGGGAACTCATGCTTCAGGGATGAATAAAAACGGTTGGGCCTATGTTATTTCAGCCGGAAGGAGATGGGCTGAGGAAGGATATTTCGAAGGGACTGACTATTCTGCCAATTCCTTTTTTGGTAGTGTAGAAAAGCGGATTAACAGCAAACACAGCATCAATTTAACCACCATTTATGCAGAAAACAGTCGCGGAAAAAATTCGCCAAACACAAAAGAAGTTAATGATTTAATGGGCGTTGAATACAACTCATATTGGGGATGGCAAGATGGCAAAAAAAGAAATTCAAGGGATAAGGATTTAGTAGAGCCGATGGCTATTTTGGGACATTATTGGAAAATAAACAATAGAACTAATTTAAATACGAATATTGCCTATCAAACCGGAAAAATCGGTAACAGCAGATTGGATTTCAATAACGTAACCAATCCTGATCCTACGTATTACAGAAATCTTCCCAGTTATTATACGACCCTTCACACTTTTGTTGACGGCGTTCCAACCTGGACACCTAACTTTGATGAAGCAGCAAGAATCCGGGAGAGATTTTTGGCCAACAGTCAAATCAACTGGCAGGCCATGTATGAGGCTAACTCTACGCCGATAACCGACGCTAATGGCAATTTTATCGGAAGAGCTCCGAGTGAAAGTGTTTACGTTTTATATGAAGACCGAACCGATGATGATTTATTAACAGTAAACTCTATTTTAAACACGCAATTGAGCGATAACATTGTACTTAATGCGAGTGCTGCCTACCGAAATTTAAAATCTCATAATTTCCAAAATCTGTTGGATTTGCTTGGAGGCTTATATTATCGAGATATTGATCCTTTCTTTTCAGGAAGTCAATCTCAGCCGGATTTAAACAATCCTGACAGGTTAGTCAGAGAAGGCGACAAATATGGTTATAACTACAATATTTTAGCAACTTCTATTGACGCTTTTACTCAATTTAAATTTAGTTACAGTAAAATAGATTTTTACCTGTCGCAATCTTACTCCAGAAATGAATATCAAAGAGAAGGATTATACCGAAATGGAATTTATCCGCAAAATTCATTTGGAAAAAGCAGAAAAGTTGAATTTGATAATTTCGGATTCAAAGGGGGGATGACTTATAAGTTAACAGGACGTCATTTGTTTGACATAAACGCAGTTTACATGACCAAGGCTCCGACAATCAGAAACACGTTCCCTAATGCCCGTTTAAACAACCAAATCGTAAATGGTTTAACAAGCGAAACTATTTCCGGAGGAGATATCAGTTACATTATCAGAGCTCCAAAATTAAAAGCACGTTTAACCGGCTACTACACCAAAATTCAGGACGCTACTGAAGTTGGTTTCTTTTTTGCCGAAGGTCTGGGTGTAGTGGATGACACAGGACAGTTGGCATCCGGTAACGGAAATGCTTTTGTGGCTGAAATTGTAACCGGGCTTGACAAGAAAAACATGGGGCTTGAATTAGGTTTAGAGTACCAGATTACTTCTACCATTAAAGCAACAGGAGCAGCAGCTTACGGGCAGTACACCTATGACAGCAATCCGAATGTTGCATTGAATGTAGATAATGTTCGAAGAACAATTGACTATGGAAGAGCAACATTAAAGGATTACAAGCAACCCGGAACACCACAGCAAGCTTATTCATTAGGTTTGGAATACAGAGATCCCAGATTTTGGTGGATTGGAGCAAATGTAAATTATCTTGCAGATAATTACATGGACATTTCAGCCATCATGAGAACAGATAATTTCTTTAACGACGATCAGATTTTTATTGATGATCTTCCTTTTGATAATATTGATCAGGATTTAGCCAGACAATATTTAAAGCAAGAGAAGTTTGATTCGTTTTATTTAGTAAATTTGGTCGGAGGAAAATCATGGAGAGTAAGCCGTAAAAACAGAAACACGGTCGGCTTTTTTGCCAGCATCAATAATGTATTTGATGTTGAGTATATTACCGGAGGATTTGAACAGGGACGAAATGCAAACTATTCTCAGGTTCAACAGGATTATGCAGGTGGCACAAGATCTTTTGGCCCAAAATATTTTTACGGTTACGGAAGAACATATTTCGTAAACCTTTATTTTAACTTTTAAAAAAATCTATAGAAAAGATATATTATGAAAACAAATTTTTTAAAAACATCTCTTTTAATCTTCTCTTCACTGGCTCTTTTCAGTTGTGTTAATGATGACGATTATGCTATTCCTAATTTTGAATGCAATGACCCAAACTTAACGGTTAACAAAACCGTTCAGGATGTATATGACATGGCTTCTTCTACAATTACACAATTCCCTGCAAATGTGGTTAATGACGACATTCTGACAGCCTATGTTGTTTCTTCAGACAGAGGTGGTAACTTTTTCAAAAGTTTATCACTTCAAACAGTAGGAACGGAAAGTACTCCTCCGTTAGGTTTCAGCATTCCTATTGATCAAACCAGTATGTTCACAATTTATGAACCGGGAAGAAAAGTGTATGTTAAATTAAATTCAAAATATTTTAACATCACAAACGGTTCGTTAATTATTGGTGACTTATTTTTAAATTCCAGTGGTGTTGCTTCGGTAGGGAGAATCTCTCCTTCAACCTATGGAAATGTTGTGCTAAGATCTTGTGAGATTAAAAATGAGTCTGAGTTAGTAAGAACATTGACCATTAACGAAGCTAAACAAGACGCAAACATCAATACATTAATTGAATTGGATAATGTTCAGTTCTTAGATGCTGCTGTTGGATCTACCTATTATGATCCGAATAATGTTATTGGTGGTGCAACCAATCATTTGGTAACCGATTTAAACGGAAACACTGTCATTTTCAGAACGAGTAGCTTTGCAAACTATGCCGGAACCGTTGTTCCTGGCGAAAGCGGAAAAATCAGAGGTGTAATGACCAAATTTGGCTCAGATTACCAGTTTATTGCCAGAACTATAGAAGATGTGCAGTTAACCAATCCTCGTTTTGAAATTGATTTTGCTCCGCCAATTGTTGGAGACAATATCACCTTTTTATCAACGCTGAATGAAAACTTTGAAAGTTATTCAACAACCAGTCCGGCAAACAGAATATTTCCTTCATACATTAATGATGCAGCTGTTGGAAGCCGCTATTGGGCAACTACCACTTTTAGTAATAACAAGTACATCCAAATGACTTCTTTTGGAGGAACTCCGGAAAATAACAGATCATTATTTATTGTTCCTGTTAATATGACTGCCGCAAATACACTATCTTTTCAAACTAAAGCTGGTTTTGTTAACGGTTCTGTCTTAAAAGTATATTACTCTACCGACTACGTAGCCGGCGGAAATATAAATGATGCTACATTAGTTGATATTACGTCTAATTTCACCATTTCTCCCGGACTACCTTCGGGATATCCAACTAACTTTACTAACAGCGGTAACTATAATATTCCTGCTTCAGTAACCGGCAATGGTTTCTTTATCTTTGAATATGTTGGTGCCGGTGGGGGAGTTACTACTACCATGCAGATAGATAACATTGTTATCAACTAATCAGATAACAAAGTAATTAATACTAAGCGGAACAACTTTGTTCCGCTTTTTTTATGACGTAAACAATAGAGATTTGTTAAAAAACTGTGCTCGTAGCTTTCCTCATACAAAATTTTAAAAAAGATCTCCTTGAGAATTCATTACAGTTAAACCAGAAAACAAAACCAAACACCTAACATTCTCTATCACCGAACAATCATTAAAGGCTCATTATAGCTTTCTTATCTTATTGTTAGATAAGTTTACAAGTTCGTTTAAAAATCAGTCTTAAAAATCATTTAAATGATTACATAATCACTCATGAAAATAAATCCGGCGTAATGAGACGCCTATTGGTTTGGTTAATCTAAAAGTACTTCATGTCTGTTGTGAATAATATTATCTGGAAAATTCAAAAAATAAGGTTCATAAAACTCATAAACGTTAAAAAAACAAGCTAAAAACAGATCGTTATACACTTAACCGATCACTGATTTAGTGATTGTTAAAATGCTAAAATTCCAATTGACTTAATGGATATGATTGAAATAAAAACCCCCGCTCTTAATTAAGAGCGGGGGTTTGATTTATACTTTATCTGTAAAGGGTTACTTTACTTTTTCACAATCAGGAATTCACTTCGTCTGTTCTGTGCATGCTGTTCTTCCGTGCAGGCTTCTTTGCAATCAACCTTCGGTTCCGTCTCACCCATTCCCTTGCCGGAGATCTGCTCTTTCGAGATCCCCTTAGACAAAATGTACTGAACTGTCGATTTTGCTCTTGCATCTGATAAACGCAAGTTGTAAGCATTACTGCCTCTGTTGTCGGTATGGGCTTTAACCAAAATCACCATGTTCTTGTTGTTCTTTAACACCTGAACCAGTTTGTCCAGCTCAAAGGCTCCCTCCTGGGTAATATTGCTCTTGTTGAACTCAAAGAATATTGAATTTAACACCACTTCTTTCTCCGTTACAATCACATCTATCGGGCTCAGAGCGGCTTCTACTTTTCTTGACTCACCTTTGCTGGAAGCTACCGCAAAGGTATTGCTCTCATAACCGTCTTTGGAGGCTTGTATCGTATAAGCTTTGTTACACTCTACATAATAAGCCACTTCGCCATTGGCTCCTGTGGTTTCTGTAGCAATCACATTCTTCTTCTCATCCACAATGGCGACTTTCGCATTTGAAAGCACTTTGCCTGTTTTGGCATCACTAACCACTGTAATTACCTCTACCCCACAAACCGGAGTGGCTAAATAAATATTATCTACCCCGGTACGGTTGGTCGATAAAAATCCGATGTTCTTCTCTGCATTCAATGTAAAGGCAAAATCGTCTTTCTCACTGTTTACCGGCTTGCCTAAGTTGGTTGATTCATCTTTGGCTAAATCATACGCAAAAACGTCTAACCCGCCAAAACCTTGTCGACCATTTGAGGCAAAATAAAGCGTCTTGTTGTCTTGGGTGATAAAAGGAAAGTTCTCCTCTCCTTCCGTGTTTACTTTCGGACCCAGATTCTGTGGCTCTCCATACGTACCGTCTGCATTAACCGATACTTTCCAGATGTCTGTACCTCCGATACTACCCGGTCTGTTGGAGGCAAAATAAAGGGTCTTGCCGTCTTTGCTCAATGCCGGATTACCCGTAGAATACGTATTACTGTTAAAAGGCAACTGGGTAATGTTTGACCATTTTCCGTTGCTGTAAGTCGCTTTATACAGGTTAACCTGTCCCAGTTTTGCGTTGATCGATTTATCTTTCTCAAAGCCTCCTTTTTCTTTGAAGCTTTCACTTGAAAAATAAATTGTGTTTCCGTCTGCACTCAGTGACGAAGGTCCGTCGTGCCATTTAGAGTTTAAATCTCCTACCGGTTCTGCATTGGTAATGGTACCATCCACATTATAAGTCGCTTTGTATATGTCTAAAAAGGGCTCCTCGTTCCAACCATAGGTCTTCCTGGCTCCGTTTCTGGCACTGGTAAAGTAAAGACTGTTCTGGTGTAATACCGCTCCGAAATCTGATTTATCACTGTTGATCTCTAATGGCTTAATATCAAACTTCTTCTGCTTATCCAACAAACTTGGAAGGTAGTTCGGGTTGGCCTTAAAATCTTTTGCTCTCTGATCGTTAGGGGCTTTGGAGGCAAATGACTGCATTTGTTTGTTGGCTTCTTCATACTTGCCTTGTGCTTTGAGCATCTGGGCATAACGGTAGTATGTTTCTGCTTCTTGTGGTGTTTCAATGGCTTTGGCATACCACTTGGTCGCTTCTGTAGCATTGAAAGTGTTAAAATAACTGTCGCCCAGTTGTTTATAAACATAACCATCCGCTTTGCCCTTCTCGGTCAACTTGAGATATTCCTGAGCCGCATCAACGTACTCTAATCGCTTAAAAAGCTTGTCGGCTTTCTGCGTGTCTTTATTCTGTGCACTAAGTGGTGTAAGACTTAAACTTACAATACTTAGAATCGATATATATACTTTTTTCATCGTATGAGTTGCTTTTTAGGTTAGAAAAATCGTGGTGAACGGGATACTTTCTTCGGAAAATTCACATCAAATAATAAGATAACCTCATGTGATGAAGGCGTAGTCACATTCAAATCGGATACGATATGGTCGTAAGCATATCCTATTCGTAAGTTGGGCGTAATGGCATAATTAACCATCGCTCCAAAACTGTCCTCTAATCGATAGGTAGCACCTATCTCAAACTTCTCATTGAATAAAAAGTTAGTCGATACATCCAGCGATGTCGGTGCGTTGAAGGCTGATTTCAACATCGCAAATGGCTTGAACTTTAACGTAGGCGATAAATCAAAAACATAACCTCCCGTTAAAAAGTAATGCTGGGTCTCATTCCCGTATTCACGCCCGTCAAAATCCAGGTGTTTTGCATTCAACATATTGGGAACTGAAAAAGCAACATAATACTTATTGGTGTAGTAGAAAAATCCGGCTCCCAAATTAAAGTAAACATTGCTTACATTATTGGCAAATACGCCATCCGAAGGGTCGGGTAAGGTGGGTATTACTCTGTTGAAGTCCACTTTGTGGAACGTTGCTCCTGCTTTTAATCCAAAAGCCAGTTTATGTTCTCCGCCTAAATTTAAGGTGTAAGAGAAGTCTGCGTAAGCATTTTGCTCCTTAACAGGACCTATCTCGTCTGAGATTAACGAAAGTCCGATACCAACATTCTTTCCGGCAGGCGTATGACCTGAAAAAGTAAATGTCGTGGGAGCATCCTCAATCTCTACCCATTGTTTGCGGTATAATAATCCAAAGGATAAATTCTCCTTACTTCCCGCATAAGCCGGGTTTATCACGTTCATGTTGTACATGTACTGTGTATAGTGAGGGTCTTGCTGGGCTTTGGTCTCAAAAAAACTCAAGGCCGTTATCAATGTTGCAAAATATATTTTTTTCATCGTTTATAGGGTTTATTTTTTTAAACTCACTGTCTCTTCTTCAGAGAGACAGTGAGCTCTTTTTTAATATATTAGTGTACTCGATTGATATAGATCCAACCGCTCTTGGTTTCAATATTATTGAACTCGATGACAAAGTAATATGTACCATCCGGTAACTCATCGCCGTTGTCTGTTTGTCCATACCACTCATTGCTGTAATTCGCTCGGCTATACACTTTCTTTCCGTAACGGTTAAAGATAGACAGGTGTCTGACATCATAGGCCGTTAAATCTAAGAAATCATTGCTGCCGTCTCCGTTAGGAGAGATACCTTTCTGGATCAGACAATTATTGATGACAATCTCAAAAGAAGTCTCGTCATAACAACTGCCGGGTGTTCCTGCTGAAACATAAAGTGTCTGACTCGTTTCAATGGCCTGGCCTGCAAACCACTGCGTACCTGTTTGGTTAGCTCCTGTATAGTAAACATTACCTGTTGATAATTCCGGTAAGAAGAAGCGTCCGCACTCTTCAACATCTGTTAATTCATCGGCCTCAACTTCAACAAAAGTTATTGTAAAGCTGGATTCAGATGAACAGCCTGCTAAAGTACCAGCTGCAAAGATATAAACCGTTTGTGGAGTATTGCTAACCGCAACTTCGGTAAGCACATTACCTGTTCCGTTTGGTCCTGAATAATAAACCCCATTGGTTAATGGCTCTAACGGGAATGCTCCATCTGCCGCACAAACTGTTTGGTTATCAAATGTGTCTACTACCGGACGGGCTACTACCTCAACTGTCATTTCTTGAGTCGTGGCACAAATACCTGCATTTGGTGTAAAGGTATAGGTTGTTGATCCTGCTGTTGCGGTACTAAATGCCGGACTCCATGTTCCTGCAATTCCATTTTGAGATGTTTCAGGTAAGCTTGCAACTTCTCCTTGGCACAATGGCCCTACTTGTGCAAATGTTGGCTCAACTCTATCGTTGATTGTGATTTGTACAATTACTTCCTCGGCACACTGGTTAGTGTCCGGTGTAAAGGTGTAAGGTGTTGTTCCTACTATTGTTGTGTCTATCGTTAATGGATTCCACGTTCCGCTTACTCCATTTTCTGAAGCATCCGGTAAAGCACTTGGCGTATCATTTAAACAATAGGTGATTGTAAGTGTTTCAAATGCTGGTACTAACGGTGTACTGATTGTTATCACTATCTCCGTAGTATCCGGACAGTCAACACTTGCATCCGGTGTAAAGACATAAGTCGTTTCTCCTAAGGTTGCTGTATCAATTACTGCCGGAGACCATGTTCCCGGTACTGAATTATTAGAAGCCGGTAAAGCATCCGCTGTAGCTCCTTGACAATATGTCGTGGTTATCGGCTCAAATGTGGCTACAACCGTAGGTCTAATCTCCACACTTATCGTCGTTGGAACAGCACATTCTTGTGTTCCATCCGGTGTAAAGGTGAAATCAAATGTTCCCGCTACACTCGTATCTACAACACCACTCCATGTTCCAACTACTCCCTCTAATGAAGTTGTCGGTAACTCCGGAGATTCTGCTCCTTGACATACTGATATCGGATCGAACGTTGGAAGGATTTCGGAGGAGACTGTAACTAATATAGTAACCGGAACAGCACATTGACCTGCGTCTGGTGTAAACACATATTCTGCATCAACAACTGCTACTGACGTATCAATTGTTGCAGGACTCCATGTTCCTGCAATTCCATTTGTTGCCATTGGCAGGGTGTCAGCTGTTGCATTTAAACAATATGCTGTAACAATGGAATCAAATGTTGGTGTAATTTCCTCTGTTACGGTAATTAACCATGTAAGTGTATCAGCACATTGACCTGCATCCGGTGTAAATACATATTCTGCATCAGCAACTGCTACCGAAGTATCAATCGTTGCGGGACTCCATGATCCTGTAATACCATTTACAGATGTTGTCAGCAGTTCATCTCCCGTAGCACCTATACAATAAGTTGTAGTGATTGGATTAAAAACAGGATCAACCACATCAATAACCGTAAGTGTCACGGTATGGCTTTCATTTATTTCACATACCCCAGTATCAGACGTAACTAAATACGTAATTTCATAAGTACCCGCTGTACTGGTTGACAAATCAATCTGACCGGTTAAAGAATCAATTGTTAAACCTTCCGGCGTTGAATTGAATGTTCCGGTAGTGTCAAAACCTTCTACGGTTGTAAGAACAGGATTTGATCCTGACTTACAATACTCCTCTTCATCATAATTAAACTCTGTAAGAGGCGTATCAGCACTAACCAATTCTATTGTAAACGGATGAGTTCCTCCATCTGTACAACCTTGTGCCTCTAATGTATATACCACTTCATAAATACCTGCTGTACTGGCACCCAAATTAATTTCTCCGGTAATTGGGTCAATAACTAATCCTTCTGTGGAAGAAAATTCTCCACCCGCATTAAAGTCATCTGCCAACGTTGGCAATAAAAGTCCGCTGTTGCTGGAGACACAGATTACAGCCGGGCTATATTCAAATTCAACAACCGGAGTGATAATATCATCTCCAAAGTTCAGGAAGAATGACTTAACTAAGTAACAGGTGTTGGTTAAATCGGAAACGCGAACCCAAATCTGCTGTCCGTCTGTACCTTCAAATTCAGCAGGATTTTCAATAGCGTTCTGAGGCACTAAAGCATCTTCTTCGGATAAATAATAGTTAATTAAAAATAATTCAGGATTAAAACTTCCTAAAATAACTGCATTGTTCTGTGTTAAATCAAAAACGGCTGTACCGGTTGCACTACAAGACTCTAAATCCTGTGGATCATTGTTCGGGAATTCAATCAAATAAACAATATCTACTTTTTTAGAGGTTGTTACCTCTTCTCCGGGCGTACAGGTTGCATATGTAGCAATAGCCTCCATCTCAATCGTTAAAGACAGGTTCTGTTCTAGCTCTTGTTGTTGTTCTGGAGTTAACACAATTGAAATATCCTCCTGATCACTAAAGAATTCACCATCCATAAACCATTGGAAATCTACATCTGATGCTCCGTTTGGCACAAATCGCCATGCTTCTAATTCAGTAGACCAAGCTCCCGTATTTCTTCCTGGAGGTGTATAAGCCAAAGTTCCTGCAGCATTTTGAATACCTAAAACACCTTGTCCTGGCATTCCTGAGAAAGGCCATCCTGTACAAGCCTCACGTTTTTTAACATATACCTCAATAATATTTGAAATTTCATATAATACTATTTGAGTAGTCATTCTATAATCAGGATCGGTACAGCTCGTTCCGTAAGCTGGCACTTCGTTAAAGTTTACAACTAAAGCTCTACAGGGATAAGTTCCTAAAACCTGGTAGTTTATAGATGTATTTGGTCCTGGATTATTTGTTGTAAATAAATCCTGGTAAACGCCATAAATTGCATTTTTAATTGGAAAATTTGTATTAGGAATAGTTAATCCATTCAAATTCCATTCACAAAACTCACCATAAACATTTGTAAAGGGTCTTCCAAAGGCAATAACCCCGTTATCTCCAACTTGGCAATAATCATACGATTCTCCAAAGAAACAGAAATTAAATGGCAATGTAAAACTTGGCGTATAATCATCGTCTGATGTAATTGGCATTTCTATTCCTCCACTAAAAGGAAATGGCGGATCATAATCTATTGATTCGATTTCATAAGAAGTCGTTGATGCAATACCATAGAAAGAAGCCGATAAGTTAATTTCTTCAATATCTGAGTCTGGACAAACCACAACTGAACCATCAACAATATCAACACCTACTCCCACAACATCAACCGAAGCACATCCCGGCGGGATAAAAATTGAAAACTGTTGCGGTCCTGACCAAAAACTAATATCATCATCACTACAGATTGCTCTTACATAATATTCATAAAACAAATCCGCATCAGCCATAAATGTATAGTTAGGACTATCCACAATTACTCCGGTTGAAGAAGCATTTGGTACTCCGGCACCTAATTGCTGAACAATTATTTCCCATTGCGTTTCAGTTCCTGTCGGTGTCCATGTTAAGTTAACCGCATAGGAACCTATTTCAGTTGTTGCTGATAAATCAGTAGGTGAAGGACAAGTTAAAGCCGTAAGGTTAATATTATCTACTGCAGCAGGTGGCTGAGTTCCCAAACTTCCGTCATTGTACCATTCAAAAACTAACCTTACTATCTGGCCAGCATAAGCCGCTGCTGAAAACGTATATGTTTCTGTTCTCCAAGAAGACGACTGGTTATGGTTCCCTCCAAATTGTTGTCCACCACTGTTAGCTCCTGTAATTAATGTTCCCGGTGTGGGTGTAAAAGTAACAGGAACCAACCACACTCTTAAATAATCACAACAAGCTTCTGCTTGTGCTTTCCAATCATAAGAAAGTGTTACTTCATTTACTACATCAGGCATCCGAATATCTCTGTAAGCATGAACAGTAGATTGAGATCCATTATTATAAGCATTAGCAACACCATTATTATTTGATATATATAATGAATGTGTACCGCCATTACTTGTGGCTGTACCTACAAACCATTTGTTGGTTTGGGTTCCGTTACTAGTTGTCCAATTAAAGTCTCCTTCAAAACCATCAGAAAAGTTCATTTCTGCAGGAACCTGAGGAGTTGTGAAAGATACTGGGCCAATCCAAAAACTAACCCCGTCCTCTTCTCCACAGTTACTTCTTACCCAAAAATAATAGGTCGTTGATGGCTCTAAATCATCAATTGTAACATTTGCCTCTGCAGTATTTCCGGTAGGCTCTGTTGTTGGTGTTGGAGTAGCACTTGCTTGCGAAAAATAGTAATCATATGTAGGACTCACTGATGTTGGGGCATTCCAAACAAAGGAAGCATCACTCTCTGAAAGGTTATCAAGAACCAAATTCGAAGGACTTGGACAAGTAATTACCGCTATATTGATATTGTCTATCGCTGCAGGTGGTTGAGCACCTCCACCTCCATCATTTCTCCACTCAAAAACAATTCTCATGATTTGTCCGGAATAAGCAGAGG